>OOCL01000179.1_pt1 | contig 56256 bp, 39 predicted proteins | sample 1671211 | NCBI WGS metagenome assembly OOCL01 (sample SAMN06348133, study PRJEB24527) | human gut metagenome | biome: human gut; feature: ankylosing spondylitis patient; material: feces | host: Homo sapiens | place: China | collected 2015-10 | reverse complement strand
AAGGTAGCGAAATTCCTTGTCGGGTAAGTTCCGACCTGCACGAATGGCGTAACGACTTCCCCACTGTCTCGACCAGGAGCTCGGCGAAATTGCAGTACGAGTAAAGATGCTCGTTAAGCGCAGAAGGACGAAAAGACCCCGGGACCTTTACTATACCTTGGTATTGGCGTTAGGCGCGGATTGTGTAGCATAGGCGGGAGGCTTCGAAGCATGGGCGCCAGCCCGTGTGGAGCCGCAAGGTGAAATACCGCTCTGTTCTCGTTTGACGTCTCACCTCGAACAGTCATCCTGTTCAGGGACAGTGCCTGGCGGGTAGTTTAACTGGGGCGGTTGCCTCCCAAAGAGTAACGGAGGCGCTCAAAGGTCCGCTCAGCCCGGTTGGCAATCGGGTTTCGAGTGTAATCGCACAAGCGGGCTTGACTGCGAGAACGACGGTTCGGGCAGGGACGAAAGTCGGAGATAGTGATCCGGTGCCGGCGCACGGGCGCGGCATCGCTCAACGGATAAAAGGTACCCCGGGGATAACAGGCTGATCATTCCCAAGAGTCCATATCGACGGGATGGTTTGGCACCTCGATGTCGGCTCGTCGCATCCTGGGGCTGGAGCAGGTCCCAAGGGTTCGGCTGTTCGCCGATTAAAGCGGCACGCGAGCTGGGTTCAGAACGTCGTGAGACAGTTTGGTCTCTATCCTCTGCGCTCGTTGGAATCCTGAGGAGGCCTGCCCATAGTACGAGAGGACCTGGGTGGACGGACCTCTGGTATGCCGGTTGTCGCGCCAGCGGCATGGCCGGTTGGCTACGTTCGGGAGGGATAACCGCTGAAAGCATCTAAGCGGGAAGCCTGCTCCAAGATTAGGATTCCTTGACGCTCCCCGGAGCGCCTGTAGCCCGCATGTTGAACACGTGTTCGATAGGCCGGAGGTGGAAGCCCCGCGAGGGGTGGAGCCGACCGGTACTAACGGGCGAACGCGGCACACTTTTTCCGACCCGCTTGTTGGGTCGGGTCTCGTCCTGTGGTGGTTTCTTTCGTTGGATGGCAAGGAATGCTGTTTCTTGTGGTCACGATGACGATACCGGTGAAGCGTTTTTGCTCGCGTCCGTTGTCCGGTTCCCGGACCGCCACGATCGGAATCGTGGCGTGGTTCCGGTTCTGCCGGCCGATCCTTGTGGTTGGCCGTTATATTGGTTTTGCGGTGGTCATGGCCCAGGTGAGACGCCCGGTCCCTTTCCGAACCCGGAAGCTAAGGCCTGGTCGCGGCGATGGTACTGCACTCGAGAGGGTGTGGGAGAGTAGCACGCCGCCGCATTCAACGTCGGGGTTCCCGTCGAGCGTGACGCTCCGGGAACCCCCTTTTTTGTCTTTTGGTTCTTGTTTCCCGCGACGCGCGGGAGGCTCCCAATCCACAACACCCTTGCATCGCATGGTCCGTCAGCGTGACTGTTGTTAATGATGTGATGAGGCTCACGCGTTACGCCCGCGCGGGTTCCAGAGAATCACGTTACGATGGAAAACGGCAGAAGCCCGATAATTGACAATCAGCGAAAGGACCGATGATGACTCTCCTGCAGCATGAACTGACCGATTTTAAGGTGAACGCGTTCCAGAACAACGAGTTCCATGAGGTGACCAAGGCTGATGTGCTCGGCCACTGGTCCCTGTTCTTCTTCTACCCGGCTGATTTCACCTTCGTGTGCCCCACTGAACTTGAGGATCTGGCCCGCAACTACGCCAAGTTCAAGGAAATTGGATGCGAGGTCTACTCTGTCTCCTGCGACACCCACTTCGTGCACAAGGCATGGCATGACGCCAATGAAAAGATCGCCAAGATTCAATATCCGATGCTTGCCGACCCGACCGCTCTATTGGCCAAGGATCTCGACACCTACAACGAAGTCGATGGCATGGCTGAACGCGGTGACTTCATCGTGAGCCCCGAAGGCAAGGTCGTGGCTTATGAAGTCATCTCTTCCAATGTGGGCCGCAATGCCGAAGAACTGCTACGCCGTGTGCAAGCTTCTCAGTTCGTCCACGAACATGGCGATCAGGTTTGCCCTGCCAACTGGACTCCAGGCGAGGACACTATTGAACCTAGCCTTGATCTTGTTGGTCAACTGTGATCGTCGCTTGACGGACGGCTTGTCAAGCTAATCCGACGGGGTGCCCAGGAGAATCCTCCGGGCACCTCCTGAATAGCCAGATCAAGGCACGAAGGGAGTCGTTATGTCTCGAAATGATTTGTACGATGTCATAGTCATCGGCGGCGGTCCCGCTGGTCTGACGGCGGGATTGTATTTGGCCCGTGCCCGATATCGCGTACTGATTCTCGAGAAAGATGATTTTGGCGGACAGATCACCATCACCAATGAGGTGGTCAACTATCCGGGCGTTGGCCGCACCACTGGCCGTGCGCTTACCCAGACCATGCGTCAACAGGCGCAGGATTTCGGCGCTGAATTCCTTTCCGCCGAAGCCATCGGCCTCGACGTGCACGGCGATGTCAAAACCGTGCATACTTCGCGCGGCGACTTGAAAGCTTTTGGTATTCTCATCGCCACCGGTGCCAGCCCACGCAAACTAGGGTTCGAAGGGGAGTCCGAATATGCTGGCCGCGGTGTGGCCTACTGCGCCACCTGCGATGGCGAGTTCTTTGCCGGCAAGGAAGTACTGGTGGTCGGCGGAGGGTTCGCAGCAGCCGAGGAATCCGTGTTTCTGACCACATACGCCTCCAAAGTTACCGTTCTCGTACGGGAACAGGACTTCACTTGCGACGCTGTGGTGGCCGCCGCAGCAAAAAACAATCCGAAAATCGACGTGCGTTACCAGGTCGAGCTGCAAGGTGTCACTGCCGGGCAAGGTGGTTTACGTGAAGCTTCGATCCTAAACCGGGCCACTGGCCAGACCGAAACGTGGAAACCTGCTGACGGCGGCACGTTCGGCGTGTTCGTGTTCGCCGGATATGTGCCCGCCACGAATCTGGTGCGCGGCGTGGTGGAGCTGGACGATTATGGTTACGTGGTCACGCACGGCTATCTCGAAACCTCGGTGCCGGGCGTGTATGCAGCCGGTGATCTGCGGGCCAAGAACCTGCGGCAAGTGGTTACTGCCACCGCCGATGGCGCTATTGCCGCAGTGGAGTTGGAACGGTACGCCAAGCGGATGAGCGAGAAAACCGGTTTGACGCCACAGCGCCCGGTCTCTTGCGCCTACGAGCAGTCCACAACGAAGACAGATGCTGCCTCGTTGGCTGACACCACGCCCGCACCGGCACCCGTCAAACGCAGCACCGATGCCGCTGCCGCAGCAAACGCCGTCAGGAAGCCCGGCGAATTGTTCTCCGACGCCACCAAACAGCAGCTCAACGTGGTCTTTAACCGTATGTCTCGCCCGGTCACGCTTGCTTTGGAACTGGATGATACGCCGCTGTCCACGGAACTGCGGGGATTCATCGATGCGATGGTCGCGCTGTCCGGTGGCAAGCTGAAATCGACGGTGGATGATGGTGAGTACGAGAAGGATGATACGGGTCGTGCGGTATTCGACGTCGACAGCGTGCTGCCGGCAGCGCGTCCATGCGTGCGCATGGTGGTGGATGGCGAGCCGACTGGTCTCGCCTTCCATGGCGTGCCTTCCGGTCATGAATTTAATTCGTTCGTGCTGGGCCTGTACAACGCGGCCGGTCCTGGTCAGCCGTTGGGCGATGATCTGATCGAACGGGCAAAGTCCATTGCAAGCCCGCTGAGTATCATGATTCTCGTCTCGCTCACCTGCACGATGTGCCCGGAGACAGTGCTCGCCTCCCAACGCCTCGCCTCGCTAAACCCTGCCGTGCGCGCCGAGGCCTACGACGTTTCGCATTTTCCTGAGCTTAAGGACCAATACGGCGCAATGAGCGTGCCCTGCATCGTCATCAACCGTGGTGGCGAGCAGACCGTCGAATTCGGCAAGAAGAGCATTCCGCAGATGCTTGATCTCATCGGCGCGTGACAAGCGTGTGACAAACGGTGATAAGCGCGTGAGCACGCTTCGGCCCACGGGATTCCGTCGCCTGATTCTGTGAACCGAATGCCACGCGATGACGAATATGCCCGGAATCAGGTTTTGGCTTGATTCCGGGCATATTTATATGCGATGGCGCAGGCACCTAGTTCGTGGGATTATCCGCTGTAATCCCACGAACTAGGAACCACGAACCTATGGGGGACTAGGCGACGGCGACGCGCTTGCCTGCGGCCTTGACCAGCGAAATACTGATCAGCGCGATTATGAACAGCACGATGAGTACCGGAATCAACGCGGCATAACGGTGCGCCTGATCGGGGGCGTGCGTGACGACGAACGACGCCAGCTGATTGCCGGACAAGCCGGCGAATGCCCAGGCGCTCAAGGTCAGCCCATGCGTGGTGGATACGGTTTTCGTGCCGAAGTGCTGATCGAGCAGTACCGGCAGGGTGGAGAAGCCGCCGCCGTATCCGGCGTTGACGAGGAACAGCATCATCAACACGGCCCACAACAAAGCGCGGTCGATACTGTTAGTGCAAACCTGCAGCAGGCATACGGCGATCGATATCACGAAAATCACCTGATATACGGTTTCGCGGCGCTTGAGGTGATCGGACAGCGTGGAGAAGCCCACGCGGCCGACGGTGTTGAACACGGAATCCACGGCGAGCACCAAACCGATAATGCCGGAAATGGCGGCCGCGAACGCGCTCGGGCTTAGCGGAGCGTACTGCGGGAACGCCTTCAGCACATCATGCAGGATGTCTTTCTCTTGGCTGATAAGAGCTAGACCACAGGTGATGTTGATGTAGAAGGCGAGCCAGATGCCCCAGAACACGGGTTTCTTAAGAATCGAGACGCGGCTGACATAGGAGGTCGCGGGATCATAGACCCAGCCGGCGGGGCGGCGTATGAGCAGGAATCCCACGAGCATCATTATCGCGTAAACCACGGCGAGCGTATAGAACATGTTCACCAGGCCGATCGAGCCGATCAGGTATTCCATCACCGGACTGGCAATGGCTTTGGCCAAGCCGAAACCGGCGACTGCGATACCGGTGGCGAGGCCCTTGTTGTCGGCGAACCACAGCATCAGGTTCTTGACCGGGGTCAGGTAGCCGATGCCCAGGCCGACACCCATGATCGCGCCGTAGCAGATGAACACGCCGGGCAGGAATCCCAAGGCGATGCTCACGCCCGTACCGGCGAAACCGACCACAAAGCAGACCATTGAGATAAGAGCAGATTTCTTGATGTTTTTCTCAACCATCGGCCCGGCGAATGCAGCGGACATGCCGAGAAAGAAGATGGCGAGAGAGAAGCCCCATTCCACGGAGGCGGGGCTGGCGTGAAGCTGGTCCGCGATCAACTGCTTGAACACGCTCCAGCAATAGACGGTGCCGATTGGGATATGGATCAATAGTGCGGGGATGATTGCGCTGGTCCAACGATTCTTGGTAAACCTTGCCATGTATAGGCGAATCCTTTCGCAACTGGCGTACGATGACCTGCCGGTTGGAACAAGAGGAGTTTCGTCGAGGAAACGGATGCACACCACATGTACTGCGAACAATTCGCTGAACATCTTTGGTGTTGTTTTCATCGGCGCCGCTGGCTCTTGTTGACGCCGACAAACAGCACTATAACGCCGTTACGGTGATTCCGTGGCCGATTATCGTGGGTTGTGACCGTGAGCTTATTCACATCGAAAACGGTTATGGAACGGTATCAATGTGAGTAAACTTGTGCTGCTGAACCATGAAAGCCTGACGGTTGAGTTTACAAGCGAGGCATCCCGACCTCAGATTGACGATGAGCTCGTGGACAACGTGGTGGCGTTGGCCAATACCGAAAAACGGGTCGTTGTACCTTGGCATCGAAGACAATGGCACGGTAACCGGTGTTAGCGGGGAACATCGCAGCGTTGACGGGCTGGCGGTGTTTATCTTCTTCAGCAAGACGGTGCCGCAGGTCGCGTGGTGCGTGCTGAAATCATCCATGCGGACAACGGGTTGCCGGTGGCGTGTATCGAGGTAGACCGCAACTTGCAGATTGTGTCCAGTATCCAGGGGGCGGGACAGCGCCGTCTGAAGGCGGATGGAACGCCCGAGGTGGTGCCGCTGTTCCCGAGCCGGTTCGTCAGTCGCCTATCCCAGTTGCGCAACTACGACTACAGCGCCCAGCCCGCGCGGAATCACGATTGGACGACTGGGATCCTGCCGCGCGCGAACGGTTGCGCGACAGGATTCGTCTCACCAATTCCGGCGATACATTGCTGCTGTTAGATGACGATGACCTCGACCATGCGTTGTTGATGGTGGTGGACGGTCCCTACGGTCCGCAACCATCGCTTGCCGGAGTGCTGACCATCGGCAAGGTGGATGCGATCCGACGTTCCATGCCCATGGCATCGGAAGTGTTTCAAGTGGATGAAAGGGGCGTCTTTGGCCGTCAACGCCGAGCCCTTCGCGGATGCCGTTGGTTGATATGTTCTCGCACATCAACGCATTGAAGCCTTGGAATCCGAATCACGAAATCATGAGCGGTCTGGTTCATGTCAATCTGCCTGATTTTGACCGTCAGGCGTTCCGTGAGGCAATGGCCAATGCGTTCTGCGATCCTTCGTCGCCATTGAGCAATGGCATTGTCGGGAAAGTTGGACGAAGTCGGCGAAGCGGATAGGTGGATTTGGGAACGGCTGGGGCATATATGGGAACGACTCGGCTGCTGGACCGGTTCATCACAGCAGCCGAGGCGTTTGATAAAGACTCAAATCTTACTTGCTGAAAACCTTCTTGAACAAGGTGTCGGTGGCGCCATGTCCAACGGCATCGTCGGCTTCATCGCCGTTGCGGCAGGTATGACCGGCAACGCCACTGCAGCCGACATGACCGCCGCGAACATCCACACCTTCGAAGTCTGCGCCTTCTATGTGCCGCTCGACCTGATCGTGCTCAGCCTGCTGATGTTCGCCTTCAAGGTGAAGATCAACGAGAAGATGCACGCCGAAATCGTCGAGCAGCTCGAAGCCAAGCTCGCGGCCGGTGAGATCCCCGACGAGGAAGTCAAGACGGTCGAGACGGTTGAAGCGTCAACGAGAAGGCCAAGATTCTGACCGAATAAATAACCAATACTTGCCACTCCTTCCTTTCTCTCTGATGGAGGCCCCAATTTCGATTGGGGCCTCCATTGGTATATGCACTGTTTTATAGCCGTTCAAAGTTTGTCAAATGAACAAAACGACCGATGTCCCGGAGCATAATGCAACCAATGTTGTTTCGTTTTTTCGCTCAAGGCATATCTTGCCATGTTTCGAGGTGAACCATGTATTTTAGCGAATGACCAATCGAAGAATCGAATTAGATTTCATTGTTTCGGATGAGAAGGTCCCAGCTTCACAGGGGGTATTAATGACATTCATCTCACGAGCGGCGCGCTATGTGCTCAGAAAGCGAGTGCGCACCGCAGTGCTGTTCATTGTGCTGACCATCATAACGGCGAGTATGCTGTCCGCAACCGCAGTTTCTCGGGCAGCGCAACATGAGGCCGGACAGATTGAGAAACAGGCGGTCGGCGGATTCGTGCTGGCCAGTAACCTGCAAGGCAGCATGCTGACACCTCGCGGAGGCGGAATGGTTCGTCCCGCTGATGTGCAACGAATCTCGAAGCTGTCCGGTGTTGACTCGTACATGGTCAGGCAGAACGCCACCGCCGATCTCGTGGGAGCCAGCGTGGTGAAGGTCCCCGGCGGCGATGATTACGATGCGGAGAAAGAACAGCAGTTCGGCAATGCGGCCAACGTCATGGGCACAAACGATTCGTCGAAACTCAATGTGTTCACGTCGCACACGCTCAGCATGGTCGACGGACGTCATCTCAAGGCATCCGATAAGCATATGTCGATGATCCATGAGGATCTCGCCAAAGCCAATGGTCTTAAAGTAGGTGATACCCTCACGCTCAAGGCCAATCCATATGATGCCGACAATGAGTCGCATTCGACGGCAACCGTCAAAACCACCATCGTTGGAATATTCAAAGGAGACAGCGACAGAAAGGTATCCAGCCGCGCGGAACTCACCTCCAACACTGTGTACACCGATTTGGACACTACAAGTACTCTGTACCAGTACAAGGCCGGCAAGGAAATATATCAGGATGCCACTTTCGTTCTGGACAAGGGTGTCGACGTGGAGAAAACCATGGAAGCGGCGAAGAAGCTTCCAGTGGATTGGAACAACTACCAGATCACACGCAATGACCAATATACGTCGAGCATGCTGAATGCCGCCCGAGGTGTGCGTTCCATGATGCTCAGCGCTTTGATCGGCGTGACCATTTCGGCCGTGATAGTTCTCAGTCTCATGCTCTTACTGTGGATGAACGACCGACGTCAGGAAATGGGCGTACTGGTGTCCCTCGGCATCGGCAAGCCATCCCTGATCGCCCAATATCTAACCGAGATGATTCTGATCGGTCTGCCGTCCCTGGTCCTCGGATGGTTGTGCGCACGAGGAGTGGCCCAATGGCTTGGCACTTCGGCCCTCCGTTCCGTGAACGCCTCCGCGGCGAAGGAGCTGAGCAGCATGGGGCAGGTTGGCGGCGATCTCGAATCCAATATGTCGGTTCGTACCTTGGATTCGCTCACGGTATCGATCGACACGACTGCCGTACTGTATGTGTCGCTCGGCCTGCTGGCGGTGATGCTGGTATGCGTCGCCATATCGTGCATACCGATGCTGCGCAAGTCGCCGCGAAGCCTGTCGGAGCTCCGATGACGGGCATGAACGTGTGGAATCGTGCCACGCTGGCAATCGTGCGTAAACCGGTACGCAGCGGAATCATCGGACTGCTGATGCTGATGGTTTTCACCAGTCTTGTGGCTCAGGTCGGAGTGTCAACGGCACTTCAGAAAATGTCCGACGATATCGGCAGAAGCATGGGAATAGGTTTTACTGTCGACACAGGCGAGAATCCTGCAAGTCTAAAGGAAGCGAGCCGGTTCTCGCGCATCCCCGGCGTAGGAAAAACCGTTTACGAGCGTAAGACCTTGGCAGGGGTGGATGGAGCGCATCCGGTTGTCCCCGAACATGGTCCTCGGCTGGATTCCGGTCTATCCACGCAGGTCAGCGTGCTGGGCACCACTGACTCCTCGTTGTCCGAAGAGTTCCAAAGCGGTCTGTACCGGTTGGAACAAGGACACCACATTTCAGGTAATGGCCGGAACGTACTGATTCACCGGGATTTCGCACGTGAGAATGGGCTATCGGTGGGATCAACACTCCGGCTCAGTCAGGAAGACCGCGATTCCACCGTTCGCGTGGCCGGAATCTTCTCTGGCAATGTGCAGGCACAGAGCCCTATGCCATCGGACGCATCGGAGAATCTTATCTATGCGGGTGCCCAAGTGGTTTCCGCACTGACTGGAGAGGAACGGGTCGGCACGATCCGGTGTCTTTCGGATAATCCGCAGGCTCTCTCCGCCGCAGTGGCCCAAGCGAAAAAAATCGCTGGAAGCAAGTATGGCGTCACCGATGACTCGGCGCGGCTTTCTGGTGTGCTGCAGTCGGTGGAAACGGTGCGCGATCTGGTTCGTATGGTGCTGTTGTCCGTTTGCTTGGCTGATGTGTTGGTACTGGGCATGGCGCTTGTCTTCTGGATCCGCTCACGTATTCATGAGATAGGCACCCTTCTGGCTCTCGGCATCGGCAAGATGCAGATTATCGCCCAGTTCGCAATCGAAACCGGTCTCATGGCTGTGGTCGCAGCCCTGTGCTCGCTGGGCACGGGCTCCCTATTGTCTGGATACGTGTCCTCGCTTCTGCTGCACGATTCTGGAGTCGCGCCTCTTGAATCATTGCAGGTGGAGGCTCTGCCGCCAGAACAGACGCTGCTCATCCTGCTGCTCGGATGCGCGGTCATCGCGATTGCGCTTGCCGTGTCGTGCGCCGCAGTGCTGGCCAAATCCCCGAAATCCATTCTTTCCTCTATGCGTTAGGAGATATTAATCATGACTATCTGTCTGCAATTGGACCATGTCAATTACTCATATGGCGCGGCGAAGATCCGCGTTCTTTCGGACGTGAACGCTGATTTCGAATCCGGAAAGATGTATGCGATAACCGGTCCATCGGGAGCGGGAAAGAGCACACTGCTGTCCCTGTTGGCCGGTCTGGATGCCCCCTCTGATGGAGTGGTCCGTTTCGAAGGTGAGGATATAGCTACGACGGGTTATTCAAAGCACCGTCGCGAGCACGTGTCCTTGGTGTTCCAGGACCATAATCTGATCGACTATCTCACTCCCGAAGAGAATCTGCGTTTGGTCAATCCCAAGGCCGATATGAAGATCCTCGAGGATTTGGGACTGAGCCGTGAGGAATCGAAGCGCAACATCATGCACCTGTCGGGCGGTCAACGTCAGCGAGTGGCGGTCGGCCGTGCCCTAGTGGCGCCCGGCCGCGCGATTCTGGCGGATGAACCGACTGGCAGCCTGGATCCGGAAATGACTGATGAGGTGATTGATCTTTTGCGGCATGCCGCTCATCAACTCGGTAAATGTGTCATTGTGGTGACGCATTCCAAGCGTGTCGCCGATTCCGCCGATGCCGTTTACACTCTCAGGCACAAGAAGCTAGCCAAGGCATAGCTCGCTCGTACAGGCTGCGTCTTCCGTCTGAACAGCGATCCACCATCAGTGGCCTCTCGGACTTCCGTTACGGCAGGGGCCTCTTGACACGTGGCTGCTGCGCCACGTAATGAACGCGTTGGGCCGCGGCATCGCCTCCGCTGCCTACGTGTCCATGGGTGGGGCGGCATGCTGGCCGGCTTCTACTTGCTGTCCGCGAACAACGTGGGCTGGGCGACGTGCGCGGCATCGTGGATGGTTCGTTATTACAACGGTAGTTCCCGATAGACCAAATCGTCACGGACAGCAAACCCCTGATGCTCCCAGAAATCGTTGCCGGCATCGTTGTCTGCGGGCACTCCGACAGCGACTTTCGGCAGACCGATCGTACGAAGCGTTTCAACCACACGGCCCACCAACATCGAGCCAATGCCCCTACCGCGCGCGTCGGGGTCAACCGCCGTGTGGTAGATGCGCGACCGTCTTCCGTCGTGGCCGGCAAGAATCGCGCCAATGATCCTTCCGTCATCGTCCTCGGCTACGAAACAGGTGTCGGGATTGCGTTTGAGGAACGTCTTTATTGCATCCTCGCAATCGTCTATATCCCTCATAGTGAAACCTGTGCATCGTGTCCACAGCCCGTATACCAGCGGATAATCCTCGATTTTCATATGGCGTATGGTCATTGCTATCGGTTCGGTCATATTTCCTTCTTTCCTTCTTAAACGCCAATTCCGATTCTCGCATCGTTCGCGGTACTTCCCGTGCGGGTATGCCATATTTGTGTTGCGCGGCCGTCTGCAGCGCGCGTGTCGGGGAAGCCCCCTGAAGGATAATCCTCGATTTTCGGGGATACCCCGGATGTGAACATACGGCAACGGTATGGTGAACTGTGCTTAACTGAAATCATGCATATGAAGAACGGAAGTATCGCGAGAGCGGCGGCTGTGGTAATCGCAACTGCCATATTGTGCGGCATTGTGCCTATGATTGGCGTCGCACTGCGCAATTCGGCAATCGCAACAACGCGTGAAACCAATATTTTGCAGGCTTTAGCGACGCTGCCAGAAGGGTTGCGCGACTGCTCTACGGTACTTGCGTACCTATTTTCAACGGTAGGCTGCATCGCAATCGTCGCCGCGCTTGCCGCTGTCGATTTGCGTATTACCGGCAGCAGGCGCGTCGTCATCCGCGATGTCGTCGTGTCGGCGGCGCCAATACTGTACGTAACCGGCGTCAAATGGCTGGTCGAACGTCCTCGTCCGGTCACGTCCGCCGGCAGTGGTCTGTTGCCTGGCGATCCAAGTTTTCCGAGTGGCCACACGGCGGCCGCGGTGATCGTATCGGTCATGATGATTCTTACCGTACGTAATTTCGCGCACAAATGCTTCCCCGACGGAGAAGATGACGGGCGTGCAAACCGAAGACGGGTATTCCTCCGCAGGGCGATCATTGGCGCTGTCGCGCTTGTCGTGGCGGTTGCCTGTTCGCGACTACTGCTCGGCTTGCACTATCCGACCGACGTGATTATTTCCGCCACCATCTGCCCACTCATTTCCTACGCCGTGTGGTGTGTATGGAACGCATGCGAAAGCGCGGGGGAGCGGTAAAATCGTGCGCTGGGTCGACGTCGTCGATCAGATGCCAATTCCAAACAGAGTGCTATCTGCCATGTGAGTTCCTTTGATTCTGAAATCAGTTTGGGGATATCCGATTGTGCGTGCAAAACGGCAGGTTGTGTAATACGGCAGTGGTGGTGTGACAAAAGCTGGTTCAATCAAACTAGCGGCGAAAACCTGCGTGCGGCACGGCACGATGCAGCGCGGTGCGGCAGCGGGAAAATCGCAAGAAAAACCACAGTGAAGCCGAGCAAGACAGACCTGACGAAGCGGGTTTGCGACATACTTAGTGCAAGGGAGAGCCAATGGAACTCGAAGAACTTTCGGTCGTTGAAAAGGCTGCAATGCTTTCCGGTGGGTCCGAATGGGATTCGCGAGGCAACGCCCGCGAAGCTCCGCTTATGGAAGAACTCCTGCTTGAGACGGCCGAAGAACCCCTCCGCGGCCGCGTTGTCCGGAGAACAGCCTTTCGCGCTCATCGAACGCGTCAGACCATGCTCCTTGCAGATGCGGATCCACTCGGGCCACCGGTAGCGGCAGCCACGGTCGGAATGGATGATCGGCTTCTCCCCGTCCCTGAGCGTGGAGCACGCGTCGGCGAGCATGCCGTTGGCCAACGCCGCGTTCGGGCTGGTGCCGATCGTCCACGCGACGGGAAGCCCGTCGTGGCAGTCGATCACGGGCGACAGATAGGCCTTGCCCGCGGGAATCGAGAACCCGGCCGGGTCCGTGATCCACAGCCGGTTCGGACGCTCGGCGTGGAAATCCCTGTCCGCCAGATTCTTCGGCGCCTTGGCGGGCTCGCCCTTGTATGAGCCGTACCGCTTCGCGCTCTTGAACAGGGGCGCCAGGCCATGCCTGGCCGTCAGCCGCATGACCCGTTTCGCCGATACCCTGACGCCCATGCTTTCCGGCTCCAGGTGGACCCGCTTGTACCCGTACCCGCGCTTGCTGTTCTCGAACGCCTCGCGCACGAGCTCCAGTAGACCGGAGTCCTTGTCGGGACGTTTCATGGCGTTGAGCTGGTAATGGTACGTGCCGCGCGCGATGCCGACCACGGGCAGCAGGCTTCCGGCGGTCACGCCGAGCCTCTCACTGGTCTGTTTGACGAGGACGGCCTTCTCTCGGCTGGCCGGGCTTTTTCGGGTCTGCGCCCGGCTCTTTTCCCAACAGCTCCAACGTGCCCTTCCGGATCGCGATCTCGATGTCCAGTTCCCTCTTCTCCCGCCGCTGCCGCTCGACATCGGCGTCCAACTCGTCCAGACGGGTCCGCGTCTCCGCCAGCCTCTTCTCCAGCGCCGCCACCGCGTCCGCCAGGCCGGCCGCGTCCCGCGGGCCGGCGGTCGGCGGCATGGCCGCCGGCGTAGAGGGCTCCACGCTGGTTTTCCCTTCCCCGGCCGTCGGGGGCTTCTCTCCAGGTGTCTTCGTCACGTGCGTCTCCTTGGATCCGGCGAGCATCTGCCGTTTCCAGTTTCCCGACGACGGACGCCTCCACGCCCAGTCCGGCGGCGGCATCGCGTGATTCCGACCTTCCGGACGCGGCCGCGACCACCGCCTTCCGCTTCAATTCCTCGGGAACCGGGCCGTGCCTCAGCTTGCGTCGGCCGGGAGCGAGCTCGTCGATCCACGCGGTGAGCAGCTCATGGCTTTTCGGATAGCCGAGCGCGCGCATGGTGCGTTTCAGACGCCTGCCGTGTCCGAGGTAATGGTCCACCGCGGCCCGCTTCTGCTCGTCCGTGTAGCGCCTGTAGCGTTCGCCGCGCCTGGAGGGGACGCCGGTGCGTTCCTCCTCGAGGCGTTCCCGGTACCACACCGGCAGCATCCCTCTGCTGGGATAGCCGAGCTCGCGGATCACGTCCGCGGCGTAGCGCTCGTATCTGACGTACAGGTCCACGGCCCTGTCACGCTGCTCCCTGCTGCACTTCGCCATAAGGGGGTTCTCCTCCCGGTCGGGAAGTCCAAGAAAACGTCACCATCTCGATGCCTTAAAGAGAAAAGTGTCATGCGGTTCATACGAAATGCGAATGAAAACGTAAATGGGCGGTAGCACTGCTACCGCCCGAAAGATTGAGCTTTATTGTATTTGCTCAAAAGCTTGGAAACTTGCTTGCTGCTATGCGGCCACCTTATTTACATAGGGTTTTAGTGCATGTTCGAACAGTGGTATTTGCAGTTGTACCACTATGCCGAAGCCCAGTATCAGCAATAGATACAATCCTTTGGGAAGCCATTGCAGACTGGCCACTGTTAGTCCGATTGCGATGGCTGGAATGATAAGAGCAACCAAAGTCGTAAACGGCGATGTGCCACCGAACAGTAGCGCGTTGCGTAAAGTAGCCATCACTGAGTTTTCGAAGCGTGCCGTTAACGGCCAAGCCCAGACCATGATGATGAGCCATAGCAGCGTTAGCATGATTTTCACTATCATCGCAGCCATGCTGGTAGTGAAAAGCCATAAAGCAATGAGCATCAATCCAGTTGCGGCGAGCACTGACCATATGGCCGTTGCAACTGGGAAGTTTCTTTTAAATGCCGAGAAATATGTGCGAAGCAGGTATCCTCGACCTTCTTTTGCCGCCCAAGCAGCTTCGTAGGAAGCCGATAGCGCGGCCCCAATGGTGACCAACGGGATGCTGCACACTGCTGTAAGTAGAGTGAGTACCGCGGCGTTGGCCACCATATCAAGGCCTCGCATGAAAACAGAGTCCTTAGCGAACACTGTGTTCATATTGGATCAGCCCTTCACCGCACCGGCGGTGATGCCTTGGATGATGTACTTCTGGCATAGTGCGAAGAAGATGACGATTGGAATAATCGCCAGCACCAGGCATGCCATCAGGGCGCCCATATCGATACTGCCGTAGCCTCCACGCAGATACTGGATCACGATTGGAATGGTCTTGAACCTTTGCAGATCCAAGGTCAGATACGGCAGCAGGTAGTCATTCCAAATCCACATGGTCTGCAGAATCGCCACGGTGATAATCGACGAGCGCATCATCGGCACAACGATGGTGAAGAATGTACGCACCGCTCCGGCGCCATCAATCATTGCGGATTCTTCGATTTCCTGCGGAATGGATTTGATCGTACCTGTGAAGATGAATACGGGAAGTCCTGCGCCGAATCCCAGATACACAAGGCAGACGCCCCATGGGGTGTTCAGGCCAAGCATGTCAGCCATCTTCGACAGAGGGAACATCACCATCTGGAATGGAACAATCATGTTCAACAGGAACAACACGTAGATGATTTTCGATGCGACGTTGTTCACTCGCACAATCCACCAAGCGCACATCGAGGTGCAAAGGAGGATGAGAAGCACTGCACCGACCGTAATGACAAGGCTCCACCCAAAGCTGGCAATGAAGTTGGTCTTCTCGATGCCATCCTTGTAGTTGAAGAGTCCCGCAAATTCCTTACCAGTTGGCAAGGAGAAGGTGTCCGCGGAGATGTAGACCTTCTTTTTGAAGGAATTAATCAGCACTAGAGCAAGCGGGAACAACCACGCCAAAGAAATGACCGAGAACAGTCCGGTCCAGAATGGGCCGTGCTTGATGCGCTGGTTCATGCTTGGACCTCCTTACTGGTGGTGAGTTTGTTCTGGATGATGGCAATCAGGGCAACGAGGACGAAGAACATCACTGCCTTTGCCTGGCCTACGCCCTCGAATCCGGCTCGTCCGTAGAACGTGCGGTAGATATTCAAGGCCAGCATTTCCGAGGTGTTACTCGGAGCGCCGTTGGTCAGAGCGAGGTTCTGATCGAAGAGCTTGAATCCACCGGTCACGGTAAGGAACGAGCAGACGGTGATGCTTGGCATCATCAGCGGAATGGTGATGCTCCATAGAATCTGTTTCGGAGTGGCACCATCCACGGAAGCGGCCTCTATCACGTCGCCAGGAACGTTTTGCAGTCCGGCGATGTAAATCACCATCATGTAGCCGATTTGTTGCCAACAAACTAGGATTACCATGCCGATGAATCCGTATTTGGCGTGATATGTCAGCGAGATGTTCCAGTGGGCCAGAACGCCGTTCAACAGCAGCTGCCAGATATAGCCCAGCACGATGCCGCCGATGAGGTTAGGCATAAAGAACACCGAACGGAACAGTTTCGCACCGCGCATCGCCTTCGTGAACATATAAGCGACGAAGAATGCGGCGACATTGATCAATATGGTGGTGACGATGGTGAAGGCCAGAGTGAACAGCAGCGCATGCAGGAAGTCGGGATCCTGGAATGCTCTGACATAATTTTTCAAGCCTACGAATTCGGCATCGGTGATCGTGGTGAATTCGGTGAAGCTGAGATAGATACCCATCACCAGCGGCACTACGAAGCCGAGGGCGAAAGCGAAGCATGTCGGTAGTACAAACAGGGGCCACCAGCGCCTGATGGCCCGACCGGTCATAGTGATCATGACAGGGTTTCCTCACTCGCCGTAAGCAAGCTTGTATTCGCTGGCCCAGTCATTGGTGAATACCTTGACAACATCATCCCAGCTGCCATTGCCCTGAGCGTAGTTAAGCTCTGCGGAACCGAGATTCTGCTCCCACTGGTGAGAAACGGTAGGAACGCTGATTACATCGGTCTTTCCGGCCTTCTGGTATTCACGATTGACGCCCACCAGCGGATTGGTAACTTGGTACTTCTCGTTGTCGAAGCCCTTGAACGGAGACACCAGTCCCATGTCCTGGGAGATGGCCTTAAGCGCGGTATCGGAAGTGACTAGCCAGCTCAGGAACTTTTCAGTGGCTTGCTGATCCTTTTCGGAGACCTTGGAGTTCACGCACCAGTAATTGCTGATCACCTGATTCAGACCCTGGTTCTCTTCGCCCTTGGCGCCAATGTAGATGGGGAACACTCCCAGATCGTTGTCAGACACGGATTGACCCTTGATCTGGTTGTAGGCCCACACGCCATCCTGGAAGAACACGGCCTGGCCTGTGGCGAATTCGGCGATTGAATCATCCATGGTCTTACCGGACAAGGAGCTGGGCTCGACCGTGGAATCCTTAATGTACAGATCGAAGATGTTCTTCATCTTCTTGACATAGGTGCCCTTGACGCTGGACGGAACCTTGGTCATGTCGACACCGTCATCGGCGTATTCGTAGTACAGCGGCACGCTGGGGAGATGGAAGTTATAGCGGAAAGCCGAGCTGGTGTCGAGACCTGCGGAGCTGAACGCTCCCTTGACGCCAATTTCGTCCTTGTGCGCTTGAATCTCGTCCGCGACGGTCTTCAACGCCTTGAAGTTGTTGATGTCTTCGGCGGACTTCACCGTTGACCAGCTGGCGTCGAAATACTTCTTGAGCAAAGACTTGTTGTAGATGATGCCATAGCTTTCGGTTGCGTAAGGAATGGCGATTGGCTTGCCCTCATCGTTGGTCAGCACACGATTCTTGTAATTCTTGTCAAGCTGCTTGTAGATGTCGCTGTTGGACAAATCCTTGGCGTACTTCTTGAAGCTGCTCATGAAGCTCGGGCCATCAGCCTGGAACATCGTAGGAGCGGCCTTCTTGGAAAGCTCCGAACGCAACGTCGCATCGTAATCGGTGCCGCCGGTCTGAATCTGAACCGGAATGCCGGTTTCCTTCTCGAATGCCTTGCCGAGCTTAACCCATGTCGACTGCTCTTCGGCTTTCTTGTTGAGATAGTAGACGCGTCCGTTCTTGCTTTCCGCCGAGGAACTGTTGCCGCATGCGGCAAGTCCGCCGAGGCCCAAAGCAAGAGCAGAAATCACGCCGACTGCACGAAGCATCCATTGCTTGTTTTTCATTTTCAATCCTCCTTTGTTCCCTGTGATCTACTTCGATTTGCGGGAACAATGTATACGATATCATCAAGTTTTCCAACCATCAAATAATGTATACTGGTTTTAGATGTATACGAGTTCATCGGAGAAACCCCTTCTTGGAGAACACAGGTTTTATCCTTTGAAAAACAACAGAAATGAGGCATCAATTTGAAGCCCACGACGCAAGATGTCGCGAATAAAGCCGGCGTGTCGACGGCCACTGTTTCGAGAACATTCGCTCATCCTGACAAGGTGTTGCAGGAAACGCGTGAAAAGGTTATGACTGCGGCACAGGAGCTTGGATTCACTATCTCGCGTTCCGCTTCGGCGTTGAAATCACAACAATCGTTCCGTATTGCCGTGCTGATTAGCGAGCCGGTGGCCACTTGGTTTAACTCTCACATTTGTGGGGCGTTGAATGATGTGTTGCAGCCGGAGGGCTATGACATTTGTACGTATTACATTCCCGATGTAACCAATCGTCGGCAACTGTTTGAGGAGATTCCATTGCGGCACAACGTTGATGCCGTGGTCGTCTCGTCGTTCGGTGTAGACGTGATGGAAATCGAGGATCTTAGACGTCTTGATATACCGTTGATTGGTATCAATGTGCCTGTTACACAGGGTTTTAGCGCCACCATCGGCATTGATGAATATGCCAGTATGCGCTTGGTTGTTAAGCATCTGCATGATCTTGGACACCACAGAGTTTGTTTTGTATGTTCCGAATTGAAGCATGCACCCTTGCCGTATAGCGCTGATTTACGTTCCGATGCCTTCCTGCGTGCATGCCATGACGTTGGCGAATCCATTGAGCCTTTGTTGATTCATGTGCCACGTGAAGTTGATGAACCGGAGAATTACGCGATATCGCAATTGCTGACATGCTCGCCGCGGCCTACGGCAGTCTGTTGTTTGAGTGATGGGATGGCCATTCCGCTGTTATTCAAGCTGATGCGGAGCGGTATTAAAGTTCCTCAGGACATGTCGCTTGTCGGTTTTGATGACAGCACCTATGCAAAGCAATTCAATCTCACCACCGTTCATCAGGAAGTGGATTTTCTTGGTGCTGAGGCAGGGCGTCTGGTGTTGGATCTTATCCGTGGACAACAGCCTGAAGTTCAGAATAGGGTTTTGGATACATATCTTGCATTGAGGGCTTCAACTGCTCCTCTGTCATAAGTCTGATGGAGAAGTCATGAGATGCCATATGGGTATGTGACGGCGAAATTCTCTGCTCGGATGTGCGTCCTATGCGTATATGCTCCTGATTTTGTCGATGCTTAGGAGAATATGCAGGATGCATAAAAGCAAGGGAAGAGCATCTGAATTTTGAGAAGGCTCGTAGTTGCGGTTCCCCTATTCTTGATTGGCGAATGTCTTGCCTCGCAGATGGGGCTGACCCTTTGTTGTTCCTAAAGAAAAACATCCTGGTGGCGAGGACTTGGGAAAGAGAAGGAAACCAAATCCATGTCACCAGGATGAGAGCACGTTCCGATTTCCGGTTATTGATACCGTTTGTCGGAAGGGCTATGGCGGGTTGAGGGGAATGGAATTTTGCCCGCCATCTGTCCACTTATGATGAGTGAAACGTTACATGCTAAGCATGGTAATTAAAGTTCGATCGCCACTCCCTCCCATGGAGCCAGTTCACGCTTCGTAAGCGAAAGTTTGGTGTGAGCTGAATCGTGCGTTGTTATGACGATATGGGATTCGTCGACATCGAGGGGAAGCAAGGCCGCTGTTTCCGACGGAATACGTGCAATCTCTCCCGAGACATTGACCATGACGAGAAGTCGTTTAGCGACCTGCCCGTCCTTGGACGAAAGAGCGCGGACAAACGAATACACCTGTCGATCTGACGCGTCCAGTAGCCGGAAATCTCCTGCGGCCACGACTGGATTCCTGTGCCTTAGATCTATGAGTTGCTTATAGAAAGCGTGCACGGATTCCGGGTCATCGCATTGCGCTGCGGCGTTGATTTCCACGTGGTTCGGGTTGACGCTGATCCACGGTTCGGTGGCTGCGTCCGGCGCGGTGAAGCCGGCGTACTTGGAGCCGTCCCACTGCATCGGCGTACGCGCGTTGTCTCGGCTGCGTTCTGCGATTCCATGCATCATGGATTTGCAGTCCTGCACTCCGGTTTCGATAACTCTCTGCCTGTAGGCGTTTAGGGATTCGAGGTCGCGGTACTGGTCGAGTTCGGTGAAGTGGGCATTGGTCATGCCCAGTTCCTCGCCTTCGTAGATGTACGGGGTGCCGCGGTGCATGTGCAGCAGCAGGGCAAGCGCCTTCGCCGATGCCTCGCGAGTCTCCTTGGTGGAGTCGTCGCCCCAGCGGGAGACGATGCGTGGCTGGTCATGGTTATCGAAGAACAGGCTGGCCCAGCCGGCTTTGGATACCGCATTCTGTTGGCCGTTGAGAATCTCCTTCAGCTTGGGGAGTTCGAGCTTGGTCGGCTTCCACTTGGTATTGTCCTCGCAATCGGCATCCAGATGCTCAAACAGGAACAGCATGTCTAGTTCGCCGTTTTCTGGGTCAGTGATGTGCTCGTTGCGAGCTGGGGTGATGCCCGGAGCCTCGCCTACAGTCAGGAACCCTTCGCGACCGTCGAAGACCTCGTGACGCATTTCGGCAAGAAACTCGTCCTGCCTTGGGCCGTCCGCGCAGAACGGGTTCGGATTCGAATACCCTTCCTCTCCGACCGGCAGATCGGCGATTTCGGAACCTTCCTCACCCGGCAGACGTCCGTTCTTGTCGACCTTCTTCGAAATGAGGGTGATGACGTCCATGCGGAAGCCGTCGATGCCGCGGTCCATCCACCAGTTCATCATCTTGTAGACGGCCTTGCGCACCTCCGGATTCTCCCAATTCAAATCCGGCTGCTTCTTAGAGAATTGGTGGAAATAGTATTCGCCGCGCTTCGGATCGTACTCCCATGCGGAGCCGCCGAAGTAGGAGCCCCACTGGTTCGGCTCGGCGCCCGGGGTGCCCGGCTCGTGGCCCGGCCTGGCGGGACGCCACCAGTACCAGTCGGCGTGCGGGTCGTCCTTGTCTCGGGAGGCCTGGAACCAGGCGTGCTCGTCGGACGTGTGGTTGACGACCAGGTCCATCACGATCCTCAGGCCGCGCTTGTGCGCCTCGTCGAGAAGCTCGTCCATGTCCTCCAAGGTGCCGAACAGCGGGTCGATGTCCTGGTAGTCGGAGATGTCGTAGCCGTTGTCGTCCTGCGGGGACCTGTACACCGGGGACAGCCACAGCACGTCCACGCCGAGGTCGGAGAGGTAGTCGAGACGGCTGGTGATGCCCTTCAGGTCGCCGATGCCGTCGCCGTTGGAATCCTGGAAGGAACGCGGGTAGATCTGGTAGACCACCGCGTTCGCCCACCACGGATTCGGGGTCGCGCCGTTCGAACGGACGCTGTCGGGAAGCTTGGAACGATTGAAATCAGTCATGAAAGCCTTCTTCTTTGACGTTGCTAGATGCAGTTTGTATGAGAGGTGTTGTTCATCTATGGGCAGCACCTCTCATGATTGCTGTTGAAATGTGCTGCGATGGCATACATAGGCACCGTTGCCTTAACAGCTAGGTGGCAGACGGGGTTACCTGCTGTAGATGTTGCTGCGTTGTACTGGCTGAAGTAATTGGACGTACATCATTGGCGCTGCAGCCGGTTTAGCGAAAATCCCCGTTCTGCATATTTGCTCCTTTCTTTCTTCGTCGAAGTGAGTAGCTCATAAAGCTATCATGTATACGATAACATTATAGTATATAAGTCTCAAAGTCAATATCTAGATTGTTATTTGTAAACGTATACACTTTAGGGTTTTAATGCTTTACCTTTCTCAAGCGAGAGAAGCTGCAACATGCCTGTTGTGATTATGGAATTATCGCATTTGCGATGGGCGTGTCATTGATTCTTCTTCGAATCTATGCGGAATGTCGAGTCATACTAATTTCGTACATAAAACAAAACGCGTGTGCGTCCGGGCGGAAACCATCCGGACGCACACGCGTTTTATTTTGAATTATTGCGATGAGGTCAGTTGCGGGTCAGCACTTCGGCCAGGGCCTGGATGACCGGCTGCGGCATGTGGGACTGGTGTTTGGTCTGCGCGCCAACGCCGTGCAGATCCTCCAGCGTGCTCAGTGCCGGCAGCGCATCCTTGCCCAGCTCGCGGATCGCGCGGTATGCGAGCTCCTTGGTCATGTACAGCATCTGCGCATCCTTCAGCACGGCGAACGCGTCGGCTTCAACCGGATCGTCCGCAACGGCAAGACCGTCGGCGAAATCGATGGCGATTGCGGAGCTCGTCGGCACGTCACGCAGCGTGACGGTCAGGCTCAGCGTTTCCGCATCGTACGCGACTTCCGGAGCGGCGGCAGAGCCGTCGACGGTCGCGCGGACGGCGTGCATCGCTTCCGGAGCGATGCCACGGAACGTGACCGTCCAATCGCGGGAAGCCGGAATGACGTCCGTCGCACCTTCCGCAGGGGCGATCGAGAACTGTGCGGAATCGCCCTCAAAACGCAGCGCCATTTCGGTGGATGCCCAACGATCCTTGCTCTGTGCGGCACCGTCATCCTCCCACAGCGTGAAGCTGTTTTCGGCACCCGGGAACACCACTACCTGCAGTGCGCGCGGGTTGGCCACGGAGTTGAGCGCCTCACCCTCGGCGGGAATCTGCAGCGGCACGATCGCGCCGGGCTTGGCGAACACCGGCATGCGGTCGAGATCGCGCCAAGCCTCCAGACGGCGGCCTTCGGCCGGACGAGACGTGTAATGGCGACCGTCGAAGAAATCGAACCATTCGCCCTGCGGCAGCCACACGTCGGCCTTCGCACGCTGCACGGAACGCTCGGCTGGATCGACGATCGGCGCGACCAGCAGCTCGGTGCCGAAACGGAATTCGTCGGTGAGCTTGTATGCGGCTTCGATTTCCGGATAGTCCCAGTACAGCGGCTGCACGAGCGGCTCGTTGTCGAATGCGGCGCGACGGTTCATCGTGTACAGGTACGGGATCATCGCATGGCGCAGGCGCAGCGCGGACGTCATCGCACGTTCCGCATCGCCGTGGAAGTTCCACGGCTCCTTGCCGTTGAACGGCGAATCGGTGGAGTGCAGACGGTTGATCGGGCTGAACGCGCCCAGCTGGTACCAGCGGACCTCCAGCTCCTCGTCACGGTAGCCGAACATGTGGCCGCCGATGTCGTGGCTCCACCAGCCGTAGCCGATGTTGGAAGCGCAGGCGGTGAATTCCGGCTGGAACTTCAGCGACTCCCACGTCACGACGGTGTCGCCGGAGAAGCCGATCGGGTAGCGGTGCGAGCCCGGGCCGGCGTAACGCGAGAAGGTGAGCGGGCGCGGGTTGCGTTCGCTGTAGTCGCTGCCGTCGTTGCGGGCGGAATCGAGGTAATGCAGGTGGTTCAGGCCCCACAGCGGGTCGAGGCCCGGCTGCCGCGTCAGGCCGCCCTGCTGCCAGTCAATCCACCAGAAGTCGACGCCATCTTCCTCCATCGGGTGGTGGAGCTGGTCGAAGTAGACCTCCATGAACTTCGGATCGGTCAGGTCGAACTGCACGGCCTCGCCGCTTTCCGGATCGATGTTCATGGCCTTGGCGACCTGCGGATACAGCTCTTCGAACGCGCGCACGCCGTCCCTCGGGTGGACGTTGAGCGTGGCCTTCATGCCATGCTCGTGCAGCCAGTTGAGGAAGCGCTTCGGATCCGGGAAGAAGTCCTTGTTCCACGTGTAGCCGGTCCAGCCGGAGCCGTACTTCGGGTCGACGTCGTCAACCAGGTGCCAGTCCATATCGATGACGGCCGTGGTGAACGGGATGCCTTCCTTTTCGAAACGTTCGACGAGCTGACGGTATTCGGTTTCGGTATAGCGGTGGTAGCGGCTCCACCAGTTGCCCAGCACGAAGCGCGGCAGCAGCGGGGTCGGGCCGGTCAGGCGGTACAGGGCGTGCACGGCCTCGCGGTAGCGGTGGCCGTAGCCGAACAGATACAGGTCGGTGGTCGGCTCTTCCTTCGGGGTCACCCACGTGCCGAAATCGTTGTGGTTGCCGTTCACTTCGGCGGTTTCGCGGATGACGTTCGACTTGGAATCGTCGATGATCGCCCAACCGTCGGTGCTGTTGACGCCCGGATCGACGGGGATGCGGCCGTTCGCCTCGTCGAGCGTACGGTAGGTGCCGCCGAGGTTCCTGCGCTGCACGTCGCCGTAATGCCAAGTGTTTTCGATGGCGTTGACGTGCTTGACGGTTGCGTACAGGCCTTCCGGAGAGAACTTGCGCTGGTTGTAGGAGATATGCAGCGACGGGGTGTCGATTTCCAGCCAGCCATTACGTTCGGTGACGGTGAATTCAGGCTTTTCGCCGAAATCACGGACCATCGCCATCTGCGTGGCGTCATCCACGAAACGGCCGCTGTCGGACCATTCGAAACGGACGAGCGCGTCCGTGATGAGGCCGATGCGCCAATGATCGCCCTGGATCACCGAATCCGGATTCATTGCCGGATGGGCGTTGAGCGTGGCCAGCGAGAACAGTGTGCTGTCTACCATGTGGGGCTCCTTTGAGTGTGGGAAAAATCGGGAGAACTGGATTGGGGCCGTGTCATCATATGCGACGGTACGGTCCTGTTTGAATTACTTGATGCGCTTGATGGTCAAGACCGACGCGCCAGCGCACAGTGCGATGACGATGGCGTTAAGCACGGTCCAGGCGAGGAAGCCGAAGAGGTACCTCCACTTGACTGCCGGTTTATCGGCCTCCTGCTGGACGTCCGTATTGGCGTCCAAGGCGATGCTCGTGTCGCTGCTTTGCTGGTCGCGTATCTCATTATCCTTTCTGTGCGCTGCGAAACATCGCTCTCCGCGTTGAGTGATCAAAGCATGTTCCGCATTGAAGAAAAGTCAGCAAAACTTACTTTCGTTAAGAAAGATAGCGCTTGTGCAAAAAGGTATCAATATCGGCGAGTCGCTTGAAATTGCAACGATATACGCATATCGAAACGCTTGCCATCGATTGCAAAATGGAACGATGCGATTTTATGCGCGTTCTGCGCCACCGCATACCCTCTTCACCGCGCCCATATGCCGATTGTGCGAGCAAAACGACAGGTTGTGTAATACGGCGGTGATGGCATCGCAAAAGCTGGTTCAATCAAACTAGCGGCGAAATCCCGCGTGCGGCACGGTGCGATGCAGCGCGGTACGGCAGCGGGAAATCGCAAGAAAACAGCGCAGTCGGGCGGAGCGGACAGGGCAGGCTCGGCAAAGCAGGTTTTGGCAACACCTAGTGCGAGGGAGAACCCATGGAACTTGAAGATCTTTCGATCGTTGAAAAGGCGGCGATGCTGTCCGGTGGATCCGAATGGGATTCGCGAGGCAACGACCGCGCAGACATCCCCAGCTTCGTGATGAGCGACGGCCCCCACGGCGTGCGCCGCCAGCTCGGCGAAGGCGATCATCTCGGCATCGGCGCATCCAAGCCGGCCACCTGCTTCCCGACCGCAGGAACCGTGGCCAATTCTTGGGATCCGGCGCTCGCCGAAGAAATGGGCGAGGCCCTCGGCAACGAAGCGCACGATCTTGACGTGAACGTGCTGCTCGGCCCGGGTCTGAACATCAAGCGCAACCCGCTGTGCGGACGTAACTTCGAATACTATTCCGAAGATCCGATCGTCGCCGGACGTATGGCGGCAGGCCTGATCCGCGGCATCCAGAGCAACGGCATCTCCGCATGCCCGAAGCATTTCGCGGTCAACAGCCAGGAACTGCGCCGCCAGGCCAGCAACTCCGTGGTCGATGAGCGTACCATGCGCGAACTGTATCTGACCGGTTTCGAAATCGCAGTGCGTGAAGCCAAGCCGCTGACCATCATGACCTCCTACAACGAGATCAACGGCGTCTACGCGCACGAAAACAAGCATTTGCTCCAGGAGATTCTGCGCGACGAATGGGGCTTCGACGGCATGGTCGTCTCCGACTGGGGCGGATCCAACTCCGCGGTCGCAGCAGTCAAGGCAGGCGGATCGCTGGAAATGCCGTCTCCGGGCTTCACTTCCGTGCGTGAGCTGGAAGGCGCGGTCAAGGCGGGAACCCTGTCTGAAGCCGATATCAACGCGCGTGCCGCAGAAGTCGCAAAAATCGCGGCAGCGACCAAGCTGGTCGGTGTTGGACGTAACGATCTACTCAAAGACGATATCGCAGCAGCGCATCACGACGTGGCACGCAAGGTGGCCGAAGGCTCCAGTGTGCTGTTGAAGAACGATAACGCGACCCTGCCATTCAAGGCCGGCACCCGCGTGGCGGTGATCGGCGATATGGCCGCAACCGCACGTTATCAGGGTTCCGGCTCCTCCAAGGTAAACGCCACCAAGGAAGAGAACATTCTTGAAGAGGTCAAGAACGCCGAAGGCCTCGTGCTTGCCGGCTATGAGCAGGGCTATGACCGCCAGGGCAAGGCTGACCGCGTGCTCGTGGAAGACGCAGTCGCGCTGGCTGGCAAGGAAAGCGTTGATGCGGTGCTTGCAGTCGTCGGTCTTGACGAACGCAGCGAATCCGAAGGCCTTGACCGTTCCACCATGGCGATTCCGCAGGTGCAGAACGATCTGGTCGAAGCGCTGAAGGGCGCGGGCAAGCCGATCGTGGTCGTGCTTGTCGCCGGCTCTCCGGTGGAACTGCCGTGGATTGACGACGTTGCCGCAGTGCTTTACGTGGGTCTGTCGGGTCAGGCCGGCGCTTCCGCGACCGCGCGCGCGCTGACCGGTGAGATCAATCCGTCCGGCCACTTGGCCGAAACCTGGCCGATGCATTACGAGGATTGCCCGAGCTCCGGTTGGTATCCGGCGATTGGTCGCGATGCGATCTATCGCGAAGGCCCGTTCGTTGGCTACCGTTATTACGAGACCGCCGGTGTGCCCGTGCGCTTCCCGTTCGGTTACGGCTTGAGCTACTCCACGTTCACCTACAGTGCCGCCACTGCTGGTGAGAACGGCATTGACGTGATGGTCAGCAACGATTCCGATGTTGCCGGTTCGACCGTTGTACAGCTGTACGTGCGCGGTCCGCAGGGTGGTGTGTTGCGTCCGGATCGCGAGCTCAAGGGCTTCGCCAAGGTTTCGCTTGCCGCACACGAAAGCAAGAGCGTGCACATCGATTTCGACCGTTACACCTTCCGTCACTTCGACGCTGCCAGCAACGAATGGAAGACGGAAACCGGCGAGTGGACGCTGATGGTGGGCGACAACGCCGAACACCTGCCGCTTACGATTCCGCACACCGTCGCAGGCGATGTCAATCCGATTGCCGCGGATACTGCGCTCGGCCATTATCTCAGCGGCCACGTCAAGGAAGTGACCGACGCCGAAATGGCCGTGCTGTTCGGCCATGAGGTTGTGGCACCGGGCAAGCCGGTGACGTTCGGCGTGAACGATCCGATCATGTCGTGGGTGGATTCCAAGGGCTTCGTGGCACGTACCGTCGCCAAGACGCTCACCAAGCAGGAAGCCAAGATTCGTCAGAAGACCGGCGCTCCGGACCTCAACACCCTGTTCATCCTGAACATGCCTCCGCGAGCCATGAGCAAGATGACCCAAGGCATGGTCGATTCCGCGATGGTCGACGCCATCGTCAAAATCGCCAACGGACACACCTTCCGCGGATTGGGCGGCGTCATCGCCGGCTTCTTCCGCAACCAATCCGCAAACAAGCGTACTGCAAAGGAGCTGAACAATGACTGATAACAACGCAACGCAGCCGGCTGAGAAGGTCGGTCCGATCCGCCAGTGGATCAAGGACCACCCGAACATCTGGGAGTTCATCCTGTTCAACGTGCTGTCGAACATCTCCACCATCACCCGTTTCGTGGTGACGTGGATCGGCACCGCCATCTTCATCAGTGGCATGGGCCTGACGCAGCCGTTCCACTTCCTGATCTTCAACTACGACACTCAGGGCAACGGTCTGGGCGGCTTCCTCACCTTCCTGCTTGCCGAGGCGCTCGCCCAGGTGGTGAACTTCTTCGTGCAGATGAAGTGGGTGTTCAAGTCTGACTCCAGCTTCAAGGATGCCGCTTGGAAGTACGTGATCCTCGCTGTGATCATCGTGGTTGTGAACCTTGTGCTGCCGGGCTATGTGACCGGTCTGTGCCAGGGTTGGGGCATGGGCGCTGGCATTGCTGGCACCATCGCTTCCGTGGTCAACACCCTGCTCGCCGTGATCGTGAGCTACCCGCTGCTCAAGTTCTGGGTTATGCCGAAGAACAAGGACTCCAAGGAGGCCGCCAAGTAATCCATAACTGACCTCCTTTTCTTCCCTTCCTCAACCCGCCCAGTCTTCCCTCTTTCCCGGGCGGGTTTTCTTATGACCTTTTGCTGCTTTCTTGTGATTTCTCAATATCGAAAGTGTAATCGTCAGCAGTGTTGTCGGCGTAAAATCGAAAGCGAGATTGGCGTAAACTTGAAAGCGAGATTGGCGTAAACTTGAAAGTGCGGAATGATGAGTGATTTGGCGAGGTCCTAAAGCTTCGTCAACCATTAAACGGGGTCGTTCTCTTCCTCTCTCATGACCTCGTTGGAAAAGCCCTGCATAGCTGCGGGGCTTTTCTTTTTGCTCAGAAAGACATACGCTAACCGGCCCCAGCAAATGAACGTTTTTTGTTCTTTTGTCAATCTCTTCCGTATAGTTGTATGCAGTAATCTCCCGAAAGGGGATTGCGAATCTATGAGGGGAGACAATGAGCTCGGAATTGAAGTTCGTCCGTTGCGGGTTTAACGGAGGAACGGAACAGGAATCTGGACGGCAGTGCCTGTCTTTGAAGCGTTGCCTTGCTTCGGTTATTGCTGTTTCCTTGTCCATCGTGTGCATGGTGCCTGCAGCATATGCTCAGAATATAGACGATGTGAGTAGCTCTCCTAACGCCGTAATTTCTGGAGGGGGGGGGATAATACTGTCGTAGCTGCTCCTTCTGCCCGCAATGTCAACGTTGACGATAAGACGTCAGAAGAGGCCAATACATCAAACGGTGCGCCAACACCTTCCGAAACGAATCAAGACGCACAGCAGGATTCATCTCCTTCATCTTCTACTACTGGTGATTCTTCCGAATCCTCAAATGGTGCGACAGACAATAAGGCGGACGACTCAGCAGAAGCTACCGCTGGCAATTCCGCTAATGATGGAGCCCAAACGCAGGCTCCAAACGATGCTTCTTCTCAAGATGCCAAGAACGATTCCTCAAATGCGACGGATCAATCGCCGGCGAAGGCCGATGTGCAGGTCGCCGCGACGGCGCTTGGCGGCCGTGACTTTGAGGGTCAGGTCACCAAGGAGATCAACGGCAAGACCTACATCCTGATTGGTAACGAGCAGCAGCTGCGTGCGATTGGTTCTGGCAAGAAGGTTATTGGCCGCATCAACAAGGTCACGCAGACTTGCACGCAACAAGGACCCCTCAATTATCAGTGGGTGGACGGCACGCCGTCTTCCGAATACGCCGGTGACGCCGATCTCTCCGATTCAGATATTTTGCGCGATACTGATGCCTCCGACCACGACAGTCCACTGCTGGCATGCACGGCGTTAAGCGTCAACAGGACCCGCACCAAGTATTACGGCGTGGGTGCTGATGGCACGCAAACGGACTACTCCGCTGCCAACACCGGCCTGACCTATTCCGCAGACGCCAACTACCTGATCTTCCGTGACATCGACCTGTCCAAGAACGCGGCAGATACCAACAACACCGAGTGGACTCCGCTCATGTTCTCCGGCACTATGCTCGGTGCGGTCTCCAATGACGGCGACACCGAAGCCAGCCTGTGGAAGGCTGTTGGTGCCGATGGCGCAAGCGTGGTTCACGCTACCGCAGCTCGGCCGGTCATCAGCCATGTGGTCGTCAATCAGAAAGATATGGTCTCTAATGTCAAAGGCGACCAGCTGGATGTCAGCAAGCAGCAGGGCATCGGCTTCTTCGCCTCGATCACGAACAAGACCGTGATGAACAGCAACAGTCTGGGCAGCGCCGGTACGGCCGTGGTGTCGAACCTCAAGCTGCAGGATGTGTCGGTGACGAATCATACGAGTGAATCGTATATTCCGCCGACCTTGCTCGGTATGCTCACTTCGGCAGTGGGATTACTGCTCGACACACTGTTGAAGGCGTTAAAACTATTGACATTAGGACAAGTAGATCTTGACCTCAATCTTCAAGGTCTGCTCACCCTGCACAAAGACAATCCTTCCAACCTCGCCACGGGTGCATTTGCCGGCCGTATCTACGGGGACACCAAGGTTACGGACTGCGAGGTAGCAGATGTTTCGGTATCTAGCGTAAGCCGTATGACCGGTGGTTTCGTGGGATATGTTGAGGGCGCAACCCGATACGATGCAGTCTCCGGCATCGTAGGAGCGCTCACCAATGTACTCTCGAAGATCTTGGGTGTCATCCCGTTCCTCGGGCTGGGCGATTTGGTGGACTGGTTGCTGTCCGGCACGCTCGGGCTGAATGCCTTGATTCCGGTTGGCTACTACAACCCGGTTATCTCGAATAGTTCGGTGAACGGGTTCAAAGAGAACGTGGTGATCGGCAACAAGGACAACCCGCAGGCCGGCGGTTTTGTCGGTGCACAGATTGGTGCAATCATTGAGAACTCTTCGGTGACGAGCACGAATGGTTTCACCGTGCGGGCAACGCAATATGCCGGTGGTTTTGCCGGAGTAAGTCGCAACGGCAACGTGGGCGGTCTGATTAACTCGCTTGGCGTCGACTTGCTGTCTGCGCTGCGTCCGCAGAGCCTCATCGAAAACAGTGGCCTGACGGTAAACGGTGACGATAAGATCACCGTGCAGGCCGAAGACTACGCCGGCGGCTTCAACGGTGCCATGGCCAATGCCTATGCTGTCAATAATTCGATTACGGCTTCGGTCGCCGTGACTGCCGACAGATCCCACGCCGGAGGATTCACCGGATTCGCCTCCGTGGGATGGGGCCTGGAACTCGGTACGGACGATACCACGAATGCATCGCTGTTGAAACAGCTCACCAAGGCTGTGACTAAATTGCTGAGCGGCAGCGATAACGGTGCAGGAGAACTGCTATCCATCGTCGGTGTGAATCCTTCTGTGATTCTCGGTACACAAATGAAGGGTTCCCTCACAGTTGCTGCCGGCGGTGATTACGCGGGCGGCCTTGTGGGCGAAGGTTCGGGTACGGTGATCGGTGATTCCTCGCGGAACCGCCTTCAGAATCTCACATTCTGGAAGTACAACAATCCTCGTGACTTCCCTCAGCAGCGCTCCACCACCATAGAAGGCCTTGAATCGGTCACGGCCACGGGCTCCTACGCGGGTGGCATCGCCGGCAATCTGCAACCGACAACGGTAGCTGGGTTGCTCAACAGTGTGGTGAAAATTGGCGATATCGCCACGCTCAAGAAGTTCGACCAGTTTGCCGCGTTCACCGTGGAGAACATGTCTGTCACCGCTCCGGCATCCGGTTTGACGGTGAAGGCCGGTTCATACTATGCGGGCGGTGCCATCGGATGCGCCACCGGCGGCGACGTGGCCAACACGAACCTTACCAATCTGGCCACGGTCTCGGCCAGGGGAGAAGCCGGCGGTTTTATTGGCTTCTCTGGACCAGGCGACGCCATCGGTGCTGGCGGTCTCAATGTGCTTGGGCTTATCAAGCTTTCCGGTCTGCTATCGGTTGCCCAATATTCTTCGGTTGCAGTCACTGCATCGAATGTGAACGGCATCGCCAACGGATTCACGGTCAAGGCGACCGGCAAGAACGAGAACAACGAGACCACCGATTACGCTGCGGGCGGTTTCTATGGTCAGGCCAACAGCACCAAGACCCGGGAAAGCCATGTGACGAACCTCAAATCGGTCACAGCCGATACCAGCACGTCCGATGGCATCGCGGGTGGTTTCGTGGGCTTCTCCACCACCGGCGGCCTCGCCGACGCACTTAGCAACGCCGATGATTCCAGCGTGTTGGACAACCTCATCAAGGGCGGACTGCTGTCCGTGAACGACCTGCTCGGTGCCATGCCGTATCTGATTCCAAGCTATACGGATACCACCGTGACGTACGTCAACGGCGGTTACGTCGAAGGTGATATCGCGGGCGGCTATGCGGGAAACTTCCAAAGCGGCAAGGTCAATCAGTTCTCCGAAACCGATCTCGAGAACGACTCAACGCTGGCAGACGTGCAGTCCCGCGTTCAAGCCAACCCCGTGGCCGTTGTCAACCTTGACCATGTGACCGGCGGCGCATACGCAGGTGGTTTCGGCGGCAAGGTCGTTTCCGGCGCGCTCGCTTCGGCTGGCAACGGCGGCCTGAGTTTGCTCGGCAAATTCGGTACGGTGGATCTCGCCAACCTGTTGCAGGTGGTGCAGGGCTATGTGCCGTTCATCTCCTACGCGGGTGTGCATTCCGATGCCACCACCGTGGAGGCAACTAGCGGTAACAAGATTTCCGACCCGGATGATCCCGGCTTCACCGTTTCCGCCACCCGATTTGATCAGTCCGATACGCAATCCGGTTCCGCCGGCGGCTACATTGGATACGGTTCCGGTGTGCAGGTGTCCCATTCCAGTGTGACCCAACTGCGCCGTACTGATGTCAAGGCACCGAAGAATCTGGAAACCACCGGATCCATCGACGACACCTATCTGAGCAAAGACAGCTCGTATGCAGTCACCGCCGCTCGGTATGCCGGCGGCTACATCGGCAAAATGGACATCGGCTCGGCGGCGGCCGTGGGCGGCGGCTTGAGCCTGCTCGGCCAGAACGTCAATCTCAACGATGTACTCAGTGTGCTGGATGTCGTCGTCTCGACGATTGAACATTCCGATGTGACCGGCGGCATCGGCGGATACTCCGTGCTGGCCGGCACGGCAGACCATAGGAACGCCAACAACAAGCCCGATCCACTGGGTATGGCCGGCGGCTTCGCCGGAGACATCGAAGGCGGCCATATTCAGGACTCGAGCTCGCATGAGTTCGTATACATCATCGGCCAGGTTTCGGCCGGCGGCTACGTGGGCACCATGCAGCCGGGAGCCGTGGCAAACGTACTCGGCGACGGCAGCGTGCTCAAGAAGCTCGTCAACCTCGACAACCTGCTCTCGCTCGTGCAGGACTTCGTGCCGACGATTCGCAACAGCTCGACCGATGCCACAGTGTGCGGCGGCGCGGTGCGCGCACAGGCGGCATCGGATACGACCACACGCCGCGGCATGGCCGGCGGCTATGCGGGACGTAACCGCGGCGGCCATATCTGGGGCAACAACACCGCAGCATGGAAGCAGGAGAACACCGACGGCAAATACAACGGGCCGCAACGCGTAGCCTATGCCGCGCGCATCCGCAGCGTATACGGTGCCGAAATCGCCGGCGGCTACACCGGCTTCATGGAAGCGGCCGATACCGCTGAAGGCGGTTCGCTCTCCTTGCTCGGCGGTCTCATCAAGGCCGGCAACCTCGCCGGCGTGCTGTCCGTGGTCTACCCGACCGAGGAGCACTCGAAGGTCACTGGTCCGCTGCGCAATATGAGCTACGACCAGTGGAAGACGTGGGTCGACAACATCGGCAAGTACGGTGCGTATGGCAAGGAATTCACCGATGTGACCACGGCTGATGGTGCGGGCTCTGTTACCGACCAGGATTCCCTGGACAAGTTCCTCGAATCCTACATCTTCGGATTCAACGTCGTCGCAGGACGTGCGGAGTATCGGACTGGCGCGAACTTGCATGATTCCGGCGTCGCCGGCGGACACGTCGGTCTGATGCGCACCGGCACGATCACCGATGGCCAGTCGATGGATGTCAAGACCGTCTCTGCCATGCGTGCGGCAGGCGGTTATGCAGGCACGATGGAATCCGGCTCGGCATCCTCGTTCGGCTCTATCCAACTATTCGGCGACAAAGGCATCAAACTTGATTTGGGACAGATGCTCGACGTGGCACAGGTATTTGTGCCCGTCGTCAAATCTTCGAGCGTGGCCGGCTACCGCAAGGGTATGAAGGTCGTGGCCACCGGTGAAGACATCACGCACGGTACCGGTAATGCCGGAGGCTATGCCGGTCTCGCGGTCGGTGGCCAGATCTGGGGCGATCTCGACCAGAACGGCCAGAAGCTTGTCGAGGGTGTCACCGCTGCCGGCGCCAACGTTTCCAACCTGCGCAAGGTGGAAGGGCGCAACAATGTCGGCGGATTTATCGGCGTGGCCACTGCCGGTGCGGTTGCGGATGTGGACACCAATGCGTCCGAGGGATTCCTGCAAGGAATCCTCGACTCGCTGGTATCGAACCCGGCAAGTCTGGTCAGCGTATTGCAGGCCACGGTTACGACGATTCGCGGTGCACATGTGAGCTCGGATGACCCGGCATGGGGATACACGGTCAATGGCGCATATGAGAGCAAGGACGATAAGGGTAATACCACAGCCAAGTATGCCCTGAACGCCGGCGGTTTCGCTGGTTCGTTGCAAGCCGCGATCCTCGGTGACAAGGATTCCGCCAAAGGTACCGGCAGTGAAGCGGATCCGAACAATGACCCGGCTTCTCTTACTGTTAACGGGCTGCGCGCTGTCGAAGGCGGGCAATACGCCGGTGGCTTCTTTGGTCTTGCTGATGTATCCAGCGTCGCTTCCGTCGGCGGCGGCGAGGCCGGCGATAAGCAGGATACCAACCTGCTGCTCAAACTGCTCAAGGTCGGCAACGTGGGCGTGCTCGAAGCATTCCGCACCTTCATCTATGACGGTCAGGTCAACGGTGTGAGCGACGGCATCCAGATTGTCGCCCATGATTCCACCACAAAGGGCATGCTTGACTCGAAGCGTTACACCGGTGCGGTCGGTGGCTTCGGCGGTGGACTGATCAATGGCTCTGTGAAGCAGTCTGCGGTCACCAACCTCAACAGTGTGACCGGCGTGAACTACGTGGGCGGCTTCATCGGGCATCTTGGCAAATCCGGCACGGTCGCCGCCGACAATGCACAACTCGGCACGGATGCGCTCAATCTGCTTGGTGCTACGGCCGGCGTACTTGACATCTGGGGCTCGCACGTTGGCGATTCGCGCGTCACCGGCATCCCGGACGGTTATACCGTCACCGCCACACACCATGGCGACAATTACGGCAAAGCCACCGACAAGGCTACCGGACGTGAGGTCGCAGGCGGTTTTGTTGGATACGTGGATTTGGCTAGGGTGAAGGGCTGCACGTCTGACAATCTCAAGAAGGTCACTAGCGGTGAGATTGCCGGCGGATTCGTCGGTGAAACCAGCCGTGCCTATTTGGTTGACGCGAAGGTCAACTCTGTACTTGTGGAACTGCTGCTGCAAGTGGTGAACGCGCTGGTCAAGCTCCTGTACCTCGACAAGGCGGAACAGGTCGGCGTCATCGATTTAGGCAAGTGGTTCCCGGCCATCTTCGGCAAGGTATTCGATCTCAAGGTGCTTTCGGAAGGCGACGTGCTGTACGTGAACCTGTTCGGACTGAAGGTGAGTGTTGCTCTGTCCAAGGCTGATGATGAAAACCAGCAGCAGACCGACGTGGCGATTGTCACCATCGGCGATAGTGTCATCAAACTGCCTTGCAGCAAAGACGGCATTGATATGGATGGGTCAGGCAGCAACCTGACCGTCCAGCTCATCAAGGGCAACCGTACGCGCGTCGAACAGTCCACCGTAACGGGCATCGCCAATGGCTATGACGTGTTCGGCGGAGGGGCAACTCAGGATACCGACGGTGTGAAGGATCTTTCCACAGGCTATACGGGCGGCTTCGCTGGACTGAACGACGAGGGCGTGCTGGCAGACGACCACATGGTCTACGCCGACACGATCCGCGGTGCCAGCGGACTGGTCGACCCGTTCTCGAACACCAAACTCAAGTCCGTATGGGACTTCAACACCATGAGCGACATCCTCGGACCGGTCGATGACGGCAACGGCGACAAGGCATACAACACCTATCGCATTTACCGCAAGGCGGCCGCGAACGCTAGTGAGGCCCGCACCTCCGCACAGGACGGCAACAAGATCTTCTCGCAGAAGAACACGGCAGACGATGCGCTGAACACCGGACTCGATCGTTGGGAAGTGAAGCTGTTCGACGTGGTCAACACATACGACAGCAGCGCTGTGCACAGCTCCGCATCCGGCGACGCTGGTACCACATGGGTTGGCATCAAGGATGCCGTGGTCGACTCCACGGACGGCAGCACCAAGACGAAGCTCGATGCCTACCAGTCCCCGGCCAAGGCCGTGCTCATGCTCGACGCGACCGTGACCGACAACAACGGCGGACTCACCCCCGAACCGGACGACGGCCAGGACCCGTGCGGCAAGGACGGCTGCCGGAGCGTTGACTTGACCGTGCAGAAGGTGTGGAAGGACGGCAACCTCGAACGGCCGCAGTCGGTCGAACTGAAGATCGCCGCGCACTATACCGATGGCCGTGGCAATACGGTGACGCCGCAGACGATTCAATGCTTCGGCGCGGATTGCACAACCGTGACGCAGAAGAATCCATGGACGGTGACGTTGGACTCCTCCGATGCCTCTTCCTGGAGCAACACCTGGCGCAAGGTGATTCAAGGACTGCCGGTCGCATTCGTGGATGGACAGGATGCCAACGGCAAGGACATCGTGCGTTACTACACGTACACCGTGGAAGAAACCGCCGTGACCTATAAGGACGGCGATACCACCAAGACCATCAAGCCCGCGGAGGCCGGATACCAAGTATCGGTCTCCTACAACACCAAGGAACGCGTGGCCATTGTTACCAATGCGGCGTTGCTTCCGGATACGGGAGGCGCGGGCACGATGTGGTTTCTGATGTTCGGCTTGCTGCTTATGGGAGCTGGCGTGGTCTGGTACGTGCGTGATCAACGCGTTCAATCCGGCACAGTCCGCTCGGGCTCCAGCCGTATACGAAAGCGAGGTGCCCATGCCGCGTGACGACTACATAGACAAACCGTATCTGCCAAACAGAAAAGATTTCCATTTAGAGGAAGGAACAGTAATGAAATCACTGATGAAAAGGGTTTTCGCTGCCGCTGCGGCGATTGCCACCGTATTTGGATTGGCTGCGACGACAGTCGCCACGGCCAACGCAGCGGATAATGCCACGCTGACGGTCAGCACTACTGACGCGAAGTTCGCCGGTAAGACCGTGAACGCCTACAAGATGTTCTCCGCCACCGTGAGCGGTGACGGTGGCAGCAAGGCTGTCTCCTACACGTTGACTGACGAGTGGAAGCCGTTCTTCAAGAACTCCACTGCTTCCGGACTGACTGGTGCTACCGACGAGAACGTCAACGATAAAGCAAACGACTACGTATCCAAGCTGAAGGGTGAAGACTTGGTTGCTTTCGCTACCAAGGCATCGAACTGGGCGCAGACTAAGGCCAACAACATCACGGCTGGCACGACCGCTAAGGTATCTGCCGCTGCTACGGACGGTAAGTACTTGGCGACGTTCACTGGTCTCGACTACGGCTACTACGTGGTCGCTGTGCCGGGTGCGACCTTGGCCAACGCCAGTGGTCAATACGCCACGCTAGTTTCCGTTGATAGCACCAATGTGACTGCCAACATTAAGGGCGACCTGCCTACCGTCGACAAGAAGGTACAGGTAGGCGGCACTGGTAAGGACGCCACTGACGCGAAGATCGGTGATACCCTGACCTTCACCCTGACCTCCACCATTCCAGACATGTCCGCCTATGACACCTACACCTTCAACTTCAAGGATACGTTGTCTCAGGGCCTCACCTTTGGACAAGTCACTTCCGTTACGGTCGAAGGTGTGACTGATCCACTGACCGTGAACACTGACTACACCGTCACCACTCCTACGGTCTCCGACAATACGCTTACTGTCGCCATGAAGGACTTCAAGGCCAAGCAGCAGGCCAATGCCGGCAAGAAGATTACCGTCACCTACACGGCCACGCTGAACGAGAAGGCTGTTGTGGGCGGTGTTGGTAACACCAACTCCGCAACAATTCAGTACTCCAACAACCCGAGCAGCGGTGGCACCGGTGAGTCCGAACCCAGCAAGGTTCGCGTCTTCACTTATGGCTTCACCGTCGATAAGTACACTGGTGACAAATATGATGATGACGCTACTCGACTTGCTGGTGCTGAGTTCACACTTGCACCTAAGAACGGCACCGCTATGAGCTTCGTGCAAGTCGATGCCGGTAGTGCGACCGCGAACGCTGTATACCGTGTAGCTAAGGCTGGTGAGACAGATACTACGACGACTATCACCACTCCTGCAAGCGGTAAGGTTGTCTTCCGGGGACTGGAGAACGGCGAGTACACGCTGACCGAGACCAAAGCGCCGGCCGGCTACAACAAGCTCGCCAGCGCCATCGGCGTGAAGGTTGATGGCAAGAACGACGGCACTGACACCACGGATGCCACCGTCGCCATCACCTACAACAACGACAATGGCAACAGCTACAACCAGACCGCATCGAACGGTGTCATCCCGGTCCAGAACAAGTCCGGTGCTATCCTGCCTGGCACTGGTGGCATGGGTACCATCGCCTTCACGGTGATTGGTGTGCTGGTCATCGCGCTCGGCGTTGCCTGGACTCTCAAGCGCAAGAACGCCTGACGAGCATGGCCGTGTTTTGGGCGTGAAGGGCACACACCCGCTACGCCCACAACACGGTTTCCTCGCGAAAAGAACGCTCGATGAAACGACTGCGCAACATCCTGCCCTTACTGGTCATTCTCGGTGGAATGCTCATTCTGTTCTATCCGACGATCAGCAACTTCCTCATTATGCGCAACGCCAGCCGCGCCGTAAATAACTACGACGCCAGCGTTGAAGCATTGAGCCAGGAACAGTACCAGAAGGTGCTGGATGCTGCGCACGCCTATAACGAAAAGCTCGCCCAGAACGATGCAGGAGAGACCGACGCTCTTGCCAGTGCCGTCAATTCCGCATCCACGGACGAGGAATACAACAGTCTGCTCAATATTGACGGCGACGGCATGATGGGATACATCACTGTGCCTAAGCTCAAGGAGACCTTGCCGATTTATCACGGCACTTCCGAGAAAGTACTGCAATCCGGCATCGGACATCTCGAACAGACCTCACTACCAGTTGGTGGCGCGTCCACTCATGCGGCGCTGTCTGGCCACCGGGGCTTGCCCACGGCAAAACTGTTCACGGACTTGAACCTTATGAAAAAAGGCGACAAGTTCTACATCACAATACTTAAAGACACGTATGCGTATCAGGTCGATAAGATCACTACCGTTCTGCCGACCGATACCAAACAACTGGCAATTGAGCCCGGCAAGGATTTGGTCACGCTCATCACTTGTACGCCGTATGCGGTCAATACGCATCGGCTGCTGGTGCGCGGCCATCGCATCCCATACGCGCCGCAGCACCAGGATGACGCCAAATCCACGTTCCACGTGGACATTCCGCTGCAGTACTTGTTGCCGTCTCTTGCACTGATTGCCTTGCTCATCGCATGGCATTTATGGCAGCGTCATGAGCGGCGACGCCGACAGAGTGGGAGCGCCAAGGTCGCGTCTGATGATTCTAGCTCCGCAGCCATCGAGCCGGACGGTGGCTTGCCTCCTCAGCCAGACAGTACAAATAACCAATCACATTCATCACGGCGAAAAGGACCGGGCAGACATGTTAGACCTGCATAGCGGAAGCGAATATGGTGCGGCGCGCATTGCTGCCATGATTGCCGCCGCCGTTACTATCGTCCTCACTGTTCTTGCAGCCTTCGGCTCTATGGTGCCGTATGCGCAAGCTGATTCTTTCGGCGCTCTCACCATCAATGCCGTATGGGGCCGAGACACGGCTTCGCCCAAATCGCTTGCCGGCGACACCTATTCCATCGTGCGCGTCGCCACCGTCACAACGAACAATGATGGTAGCGTCTCCTCATATAAAACCGTCGGCGATTTTTCCGGCCTCACTGCCGATTGGGAACGCCTGACATCAAGTGAATATCACGATGCTGCCAAGAAGCTCGCTACGCACGCGGCGAAAAACAAGCTGTACCAGCATTCCGGCACCACTAACGTAGCTGGTCAGCTCACTTTCCAGAATCTGCCGCTCGGCCTATATCTGGTCTCCCGCACGAGCTCGGCGAAAGCCAACAAAGCATACGACTGTGATCCGTTCCTCATCTCGATTCCTGGCAGTGGAGACACATCCGCTGATCTCAACATCACAGTAGAGCCGAAATTTAGCACTGGAACTCCTGTTGTCCCGCCCGAAAATAACCCGAGCGAGGAGCCGGGCAATCCTGGCCTTATCGGTCGTACGGGTGCCGCCGTAGGCAGCATTGCCGCGGCAGCGGGGCTCATGTTACTTGTTACGTTCATTTTGATCAGATTGCGCATGAGACGCCGCATACGGGATGTCAATTCGGCCGGCAAATCCCATACAGATGATTGCACGATGAAGTGAAAAAAGTAAGCATGAGCGACGAACGATTCTCTCCGGAACAAGCACAGTATCTGGCTTCGCTGCCTGCGGTCATAAGTATTACTGGTTCACGTATCCGATATGCAGAGTGGTTCAAGCGTGAATGCGTTTCGAGTGCTGAAAATGGTGAATCTCCCACTGTGCTGTTCCGCGAAGCGGGGCTCGGTCCTGAGTTGATAGGCGAAAAGCGTATTGAACGGTGCATGCATCGTTGGAGGAAGACAATACGAATAGAAGATCCAGGCACGGTAGACAGAGTGAATCTCCCCGATGCTGAGGTTACTTCCAGTCGCACGAATGAAGGTAACCCTGGAACCGGTGGAAATGATATGCGTGATTTGATTATCCGTCGACAGGCGCTTTATATCAGACGTTTGGAATTAAAAGTCGATGACCTAAAGATGCAGCTCTCGCAGCAATCCCTATCAAATGATGTGCAATGAGTTGTGCTGGATAAGCTGAGAGCGTCATCACTATTGTCTCTGATTCAGTATGAGATTTGTTTGAAACATTGGTGATTCGTGATTTGCGCGTGTATCTCGAATCGATGGGTGGCACGAATCGAATCGCATATTATCGGGATGAAAAAGGCCTTGAAGTTGATGTGATTCTTGAATTGGTGGATGGTCGCTGGGCTGCGGTGGGGATTAAGCTGAGCGACTTGAAAGTCATGGAGAAAAATGTGGACAAACTACATGCTTTCAAAGAAAAAGTGTGCGGAAATCCTCTATCTCAAGTTCGTGAGCCTGAATTCATGGCATTTATTGTCGGGCGTGGTGATATTGCATACCGGCGTGATGACGGCATTCTGGTGCTGCCGATCGCCACGCTCGGGGCGTAACAAATGAACGTTGCGGCAGGTGGGACAATTGGGGGAACGAATTGAACGAAGGAGACGGTGTGCAAGGAGTGCGGCAGATGCGGGAATCGCAGGAATCGCAAAAAACACGAGAATCGCAGGAGTCGCAGAATCCTCAAGGAACGCAGCCAAAGATTGGCAGAATTCCGGCGCTGATTGCGGCGGTGGCGATTGTGGGTGTGGCCATTGGTGCGGCCGCTGGCCTGCTGACGCTTATGCTGTACGGCGTCGAGCATCTTGCGCTCGGTTATGTTGAGAATTCGCAGGAATCCGGCCCGTTCAACGTTCCTGCGATTCGGTGCTTGATTTCCGTGACCGTTGGCGCGACCGTCGCCGCCGTGATTTGGTGGCTGTTGCGTACGCGCAGTACGAAGGTGCCGTCCGTCAAAAAGGCGGTGAATGGCGATATTATGCCGATTTGGCAGACCGTCGTGCATGTGTTGCTGCAGATTTTCATTGTCGGTACGGGCATGTCGATCGGTCGAGAAGTGGCGCCGCGCGAGTTGGGTGCGATGTTCGGTCAGCGGTTCGCACGTTGGGTGCGTCTCGATGCGAAAGACACCCGTATGTTGGTGGCCATTACGGCCGCCGCCGGCCTTGCGGGCGTGTATAACGCGCCGCTTGCGGGCACGTTTTTCGCGGTCGAGATTCTGCTCGCCGATGTGACCCTTGAAACGGTGACGCTCGCTTTCGCCTGTTCCGCGCTGGCTTCGTGGGTGGCGTCGCTGGTCAAAGGCACGCACGCGTTCTACCTGATCGGCAAAGCGGACGGCCTGTTCACACCCGATTACATGGCGTTCGCACTGGTTGCCGGCATGATTCTCGGCGCTGCCGGCGCACTGTTCCGTCGCGGCTCGCAGTGGGCTGAGAAGTCCAAATCGTCGGGCGCGGGCATTCTGTGGATGTTGCCGCTCGCCGGCCTGCTGACTGGCGTGGTGGCGATTTGGGTGCCGCAGGTTATGGGCAATGGCCGTGCCACCGCGCAGTTGAGTTTCTCGTCCAAGGCCGATTTGGCGGTGGTGCCGATTTTGCTGGTTTCGTTCCTGGCGAAGGCGATTGTCACATTGCTGACGATCCGTTCCGGCGCTTCCGGCGGTGTGCTGCAGCCGGGTATTGCGCTCGGCGCTTCGGGGGGTGCTGTGCTGGGTGTTCTGTGGATGCAGGTGTTTCACACGAATTCGATTGGCATGTACGCTCTGCTGGGTGCGTGCGCATTGCTCGCAGCTTCCCAACAGGCTCCGCTTATGGCGATTTGCTTGGTGATGGAACTTGCGGATGCTCCGATCAATCTGTTTGTGCCCATTGGATTCGCGGTTGCGGTGAGTGCGTTCACCGCATCGCGTTTAGGGGAGCCGCTTGCCGCTTTGCGCCTATCGAAAAGTGCGGAAAAGAAGGTAATTAAGGCGAATGCGCGTTGAAGGGTGTGTTAGGCGGTAAGCTAGGGGGTCGGCGTATAGATGGTCGATGCTGAGCGCCCGATGATGAAGAAGGACGTATGACGAAAGACAACAATTTCAGGCTGGAATTTCCGACGGATACCGAGGTGATGGGGGCTGACATGTCCGAACCGCCGAAGCCTCCGACGGTCGCTTCGCAAGAAAGCGATGTGAACGGTGTAAGCGATTTCAGTGTTTTCGAGGGTTACGGCGATTACAGCAATGAAATTCCGGTACCACCGAAGAATACCGGCAAAATCGTCGCTATCGTGATTGCGGCTATCGTCGTGATTGCTTTGATTGGCGGTATTGCATGTTGGATGCTTTCGAATAATTCCAAGAAATCAGCCATTACCAGCGCAGCCGCGCAATGCCAGGATTCCACAAGCCAGCTGCAAAGTGCCAATAACACGCTTTCCGACGCTTTGGAAATCGGAAAAACCGGCGCGAAGGTCACTGCCGATCAAGTCGCCGACGTCAGCACCGTCACTAAGCTCAATGCGGCCATATCTAACGCGAAGGAAGCGAAAATCCTGTCGTGCGACACGTCGCAGGGCATTAGCAAGCTGAAGAAATCCGCGAAAGCCATGGCATCCGAGGCGCGGAGCATGAACGACAAGGCCGAAAAGATTACAAATGCGGCCGAAGCCGTCGACGCTTCCAAAGTGCTGGCCACGCAGAATCGTCTGAAGGGCCAGCTCAATGACGCGATCGAGCAGGCGCAGTCCGTGCTCGACAATTCCGACGGCATGGTGGCCGATGACAGCGTGCGCGTGGCATTGCAGCAGGCGATTGACTCGGCCAGAAACCTTGCCAATGGCACCAATCTCAAGGAAAACGACGTGACGGCCGCCGTTGACGCGCTGAATGCCGCCAAAGACGCCGTTCAGCAGGCGATGGACCAATACCAGGAGGCGTCGTCGACTCCCAACACCGTGACGAACAACACCAATATCGGCACTAACGGGGGCTCTAACGGTGGTGCTGCGAATAGTCCGGACAATACGGCTGGAGGTGCTGCGGCGGGCGGTGCGGCTGGCGGGTTGGCTGGAGGTGCGGCGAATGCCGGCGATGCTGGTGGCGACGCATCGGCAGGCGGTGATGCCGGTGATGCGTCTGACGGCGATGCCGCTGCGCAGAATCTTGAAAACTAGCGGAGCCGCCTTAAGCCTTATGGCCAGTCCTACATGGCCATAAGGCCGGTTTTCCGCGGAATAAGCGCGGTCAGCACAAACCAGTGGTCTTCGGTGCGAATCGTCACTTCGCCGCCATACTGCTGCGCGATATGACGAATCGACTTCACGCCGAAACCATGCCGATGCTGATCGTCGCGCTTGGTGGTGCGCAGATTGCCTTCCGCATCCTTCTTCAATCGGGAATCGTAATAATTCTCAACCCGGATAACAATAAAGCGATTCTGCTCGTATAACGCAAGTTTGATCAGACGCTGCTCACGTTTCGGCAATTTCGACGTCGCTTCGATCGCATTGTCAAGCGCGTTGCCGAACAATGATGCGATATCCATCGACGACATGCCGCTTAGCAGCGAGCCGTCCGCGACCGCCGTGAACGTAATGCCTCGATCGGCGCACGTGCGCTCTTTCGTGGTCAAAATAACGTCAAGCACGGGATTGCCGGTATGCTGCTGCGCGCTATAGCGCTGCACCGATTGCTCCAGCTGCTCGAAGCCGGCCGCGGCATGCTTCGGATCGACTTCGGCACGCAACGCCGCAAGCTGATGCTTCAGATCGTGCGCAAGACGGCCTAGCGATTCGATATTTTCCTTCGATTGCAGGTATTCCTGATGCTGGCTTTCCAGCTGCGCGTTGATCGACGCGAGTTCCGTATTCGCCTCAATACGGCGCGCCTGCTCCTGCTGCGCATATAGGATCGCGAAACCGCAGAAATCGACCAGCGTGCGAATGTAGAAGATTTCCTGGCCGACCGAACCGGAAAACGGCGTATTCGTCGACACGAAACTCAAATTGCTCATGGCGAACGTGACGATCATAATGGCCATCGTCGCAATCGCGGCGGAAGCGGTCGGCAAGGTAGGTGTGGCCTGGCTGAAATTGCCGCGTTCAACCATCCAAGCTAGACCGAAGCACAGCGCATACGTAACGACAAGCAGCGCGATCGCGCGCCAATCGTAATCGGCGAATCCGTCGCGCACGCCAATGAACGTAACGATCTGCCAATGCAGCGACGCCACCAATTCGGCCAACACGAACGCGCGCGCCGTAATATACAGGCCCTCGCGTTTGCCGGTGCCCGCGCCGAGCAGAATCGTCGCATACATGCAGGCGAATGCGAGCAGCATACCGATGATCCAGAACCAGATCGGCATACTGCCGTCGAAATACTGCACCGCGACCAGCGATGCCAATCCGGCCGCACTGACGATGATCGACCGTCGGAGCGGCACGCGACGATACAACACCGCGATATACACCATGCACGCGGCCCATTCGCAGATCGCCGTATAAGAACGGGGGATGTCGGGCAGAGCGTTGGTGATTGGCGTCATCGGCGGCACCGAAAGCACGGTCACCAAAACGGAAGGTATGGAAGGGGAGCCTCCTGCCAGTCCTCCTGCCAATCCGGCCAGCGCATTCGGCAATATCACGCTGGTCACCTGCCACCTCCTATATAGTCGGTCAACGCGGCGAGGAACGCCTTCTTGCGTGGTCGGCTTACGCGCAACTGTTCGCCGTTCGACATCACGCAATCCTGGTCGGCGACGCCCGTCACATGCTTGAGATTCACCAGATAGCAGGAATTCGAGCGGAAGAAATGGTGGTCGGCGAGTTTCGCTTCTATGTCTTTGAGCGTGCCATTGATCGACAGTTTGCCTTCCAACGTGTGGATGACGATGGTATGCCGGATCGATTCGAGATACAGAATATCGGCAAGATTCAGCCGCATCTGCCCGTTGCTGGTTTCGATAAGCATGGAATCGTCGCCATTGCGCCTCACCATGTCGATCGACTTCTTGAGTTCCTGTGAAAACGCGAACCACGGCAGGGGTTTGAGCAGATACGACAATGCGCGCACCTCGTACCCGCTGATCGCATACTGCGGTGCGGCGGTGATGAACACGATCACGACCTTGTCGTCGCGCTCGCGAATGCGTCTCGCGGCGGCCATGCCGTCCATTTCGCTCATTTCGATGTCGAGCAGTAAAATATCGTAAACAGGGGTATATTTCTCTACGATTCTCGCGCCGTCGTCGAATACGGAAACGGTGAATTGTTCGTCATTTTCCTGCTGATATCGGTTGAGATAGTCAAGTACCAGCTGGCAGCTTGCGGGATCATCCTCGACCACGCCGATTCTAATATTGCGCACTGCAACCTCCCTGTTCTGTCTTTCGCTCCGCACCATTGTCTTGCATGATGGCGATAAAGGCGTGTGTTTACTACGCCGTTAACCCCCTTTTGCCAGCGTAGGTAAACAGCGCGACTCGCGACACGCATTGACAGTTTTAGCGTTGTATGTATCATGGAACGTGGCTCAACGAAGAGAACCTTCGCCAAACCAAAGAAATAAATTAACGCTTTGAATTGTGGCTTTGTCGAAGTCGTAAGCCGCAAGGCGAGGCACCGAAAAGAAATCCCTTTACAACGGATCGTGAGGCACGTACCTGCCTCTGAAAGGATGACAAATCATGGCAGAAGTCGTATTCGACCATGTTACTCGTATCTACCCGGGCAACGATAAGCCGTCGGTGGATGATTTGAATATGGACATCAAGGACGGCGAGTTCCTGGTGCTGGTTGGCCCGTCTGGCTGCGGCAAGTCCACCACTCTGCGTATGCTCGCTGGCCTTGAAGAGGTCAACAAGGGCCGCATCCTCATCGGTGGCAAGGACGTCACCACGATGCAGCCGAAGGACCGCGACATCGCAATGGTGTTCCAGAACTACGCTCTGTACCCGCACATGACCGTTTACAAGAACATGGCTTTCGGTCTGGAGCTGCGCAAGATGCCCAAGGACGAGATCGACAAGCGCGTCCGCGAGGCTGCCAAGATTCTGGAGATCGAGCACCTGCTCGACCGTAAGCCGAAGGCTCTGTCCGGTGGTCAGCGTCAGCGCGTGGCCATGGGCCGTGCAATCGTCCGTGAGCCGAAGGTCTTCCTCATGGATGAGCCTCTGTCCAACCTTGATGCCAAGCTCCGCGTGCAGACCCGTACCCAGATCGCTGCTCTGCAGCGCCAGCTGGGTGTCACCACCCTGTACGTGACCCACGATCAGACCGAAGCTCTGACCATGGGTGACCGCATCGCCGTCATCAAGCTCGGTGTCCTGCAGCAGGTCGGCGCTCCGACCGAGCTGTACGATCGCCCGGCCAACGTCTTCGTCGCTGGCTTCATCGGCTCCCCGTCGATGAACATCAACACCCACCCGGTGGTCAACGGCAAGGCAAAGATCGGCGAAGACACCGTGGATCTGCCGGCCGAGGCCGTCAACAAGCTCACCGCTGAAGACAACAACCAGATCGTCGTCGGCTTCCGTCCGGAAGACGCTTCCCTGGCCGCCCCGGATGACGCCAACGCCTTCTCCCTCAAGGTCATGAACGTTGAGGATCTGGGCTCCGATGGCTACATCTACGGCAACATCATCACCGATGGCTCCGCTGCCGAGGCATCCACCATGATGTCCGATCAGAACAAGCTCACCACGATCCGCGTGAACCCGCGTGCTCTCCCGAAGGTCGGCGATACCGTCAAGATCAAGATCGACCCGTCCAAGATGCACCTGTTCGCTCCGTCGACCGAGCTGCGTCTGAACTGAGCTGATACCGAGTAACCAACCGTTGGCTGTTTCTTCAAGGGAATATCCTTTACGGAAATCGGCTGGCGGGTGGCTGAATAAAAACTTGGCGGAAGCTCGAACTTCCGTCAACCATTAAACGAGACGTGCTCTTCCTCTCTTATCGTCTCGTTGGAGAAGCCCCGCGTCGGTGCGGGGCTTCTTTTGTTTTCCGCAAGCACGATATCGGCTTGTAATGTCTGTTTGTAGCATCGATCGCAATATTCGATCGTAATATGAGAGGGATAGTGAGATTCCAGTATTGAGATCATCGCATATCGGCAGGTGAAACGGATTCGTCCATACTTGCTTCTTCGGGTAGGTCAACAGGTAAATTGTTGATTCATGGAATCTCTTGAATTGCCACAGATGGATCCCCGTGTGCTGAAAGCAACTTCCGTGAAGGCCGAAGATCCGGCTGCCTCATCTCCGGAGCCGCATGCGCTGAAAATCACCGCCGCAAGCTCGAATCCAAAGATGTTCACCCTGCCGTGGGAAAAGCCGCTGGCTACTTGGCCGGAAGACCTGCTGGCCAATCTTCCGCGTGGTATTTCCAGGCATGTGGTGCGTTTCGTGCACGTAGGCGACGAAGTGTACGCCATGAAGGAAATCACGCGCAATGTGGCGGAACGAGAATACGAGCTGCTGCGTCGCCTGCAGAAGCTGGAACTGCCGACCGTGCAGCCGATCGCCGTGGTCACAGGCCGTCATAGCCGTGAAGGCGAGCCGCTGGAAGCGATCCTTGTCACCAAGCATTTGAAGTTCTCACTGCCGTATCGTGCGCTGTTCGCGCGTAATCTGCGCCCTGATACCGCGGAACGACTGATCGACGCGTTGGCCGTGCTGATGGTGCGTTTGCATTTGGCTGGCTTCTATTGGGGCGATGTGTCACTGTCGAACGTGTTGTTCCTGCGCGACGCCTACGCGTTCTCCGCATTTTTGGTTGATGCGGAAACCGGTGATCTGCAGATTAATCTGACGGAAGGCCAGCGCGAGTACGACGTTGATTTGGCTCGTACGAACATTATTGGCGAATTGATGGATCTTTCGTCCGGTTCGCTGCTGCCGAGCGGTGTTGACGAAATTGCGATCGGCAACCGTTTGGTGGATCGTTACCATTCGCTGTGGAGCGCGTTGACTGATACCGACAAGTTCGGTCCGGATGAGATGTGGAAGATCGAGAAGCGCGTCAACAAGCTCAATGAGCTTGGTTTTGATGTGGATGAGCTGGAAATGAAGACCGCCGAAGATGGCAAGCGTGTGCTGGTACGTCCGCGTGTGGTCGATGCCGGCTATGCGAATCGTAAGCTGCTGCGATTGACTGGTCTTGATGTGCAGGAGAATCAGGCTCGTCGACTGTTGAACGATTTGGATGCCTACCGCGCTTCGACGTGGCGTGAGGGTGAGGATCTTGAGATTGTCGCCACTGATTGGATGCGCGAAGTGTTCGAACCGACCGTGCGCATGATTCCGCGTGAATACCGTTCGCAGATCGAACCGGCTCAGTTCTTCCATGAAGTGCTTGACCACCGTTGGTTCCTGGCCGAGAAGGCGGGTCATGATGTGCCGATGGCCGAGGCGGTGCAAAGCTATGTGGAGAAGGTGCTTCCGCAGTACAAGCTCACCACGAAGGATGTGGACGCGTTGAACGCCGAAGCCGATTCCGGTGTGATCGACGACGAATACACCTACGACGATCCCGACGACGGCTACAACCCCGACGACGATCCCGACGCAGCTGTATGGGCGCATTGATAGAAAAAGCTCCAGTGGAGCTTTTTCTATCAATGCGCCCTGAGACGAGGCGATAGCCGCGCCGAAGGCAGTATTGAGCCTGCGGCGTAGCCGCAGTCAAAAATTGCAGGGCCGAGCCGTTAAGCGGAGGACCACTAATAATCCTCCGCTTTTTGTTATCCCTTCACACCCCTCACTTTCAAAACTCAAAAAAATTTTGACTTTTGAAAGTGAGAGAACGTGTTGCGAGAGATCGTTGGCGGGGGAGTGGGTCTGCGGTAAGCGCAAAATCAATCCAAGTACAGATTTGCGCAACAAAATGAGCGGATAATCCGTATGGACTATCCGCTCATATGTATTTCGGACTTGCTGCCTTGTTGTGCTTACTTCCTGTCGCTTCGTGTTGATTACTTCGCGTCAGCGGCGGCACCGGCCTCGCGGCGGGCGCGTGCGACGGAATACAGCGTGATGCCCGCTGCGACGGAAGCGTTCAGCGATTCGACCATGTTCGACATTGGGATGCCGGCGATGGAATCGCATGTCTCGCGTACGAGACGGCTCAGGCCGTTGCCTTCGGAACCGAGCACCACAACCAGCGGATCGGTTTCGAAACCGGTTTCGCCAACGAGGGCGTCGCCGCCACCGTCGAGACCAACGCTGTAGTATCCGCGTTCCTTCAGGCTTTCAATGGCTTTGGTGAGGTTCACCACGCGGGCGACCGGCATGTGCGCGGCTGCGCCTGCGGACACCTTCCATGCGGCTGCGGTGACCGAAGCGGAACGACGTTCCGGCAGGATCACGCCGTTGGCGCCGAATGCGGCTGCGGAACGGATGACCGCGCCCAGATTCTGCGGATCGGTGACGCCGTCAAGCGCGATGAACAGCGGACGTGCCGCAATGCGTGCGCTTGCGGAGTTGGCCGCTTCCATGGCACGAGACTTCTTGTCCGCGCGTTCCACCAGCTCGGCGAGCGAGGAATACTGGAACGGCTGCGCCTTCATCACCACGCCCTGATGGTTGGAGGAGCGTGCGATACGGTCCATTTCCAGTCGGTCGGCTTCCATGAGGTTCAGTCCGTGAATACCGGCGAGACGAATGATTTCGCGCGTGCGATCGTCGTGCTCGATGCGTGCGGCCACATACAGCGTGCTCGCGGGCACGCCGCAGCGCAACGCTTCGAGAACGGCGTTGCGACCGATGACGAGATCGTCGGATTCTGAGCTGAACTTTGCCGCGCGACGGCGTGCCGCCAGTCGCGGATCAGCCATCTTACGACGATTGGTAGCCTGCTTTTCCTTGTAAGCCTTGTGATATACGCGATCTTCGGCCTTGGGGGTCGGTCCCTTGCCCCTCAGCGCGTTACGATGCTTTCCACCCGACCCCTTGGTCGGTCCTTTTTTCATTGCCATAGTTGTCCATTCTCCCAGCACCCCGGGAAAAGGCTACTGGCGTCGCGTCCGCTCGATATTGCTCGATATGATGGCAAGAATGGAGAAGAACAAAGAGATTTTCGGATTGCCCCTCATGTTCTGGGGCTTGTGGGTCACGCTGCTTATCCTGTGGATGGGCCGCTTCGTCACGTCATTCCTTTCCATGTATCTGGTGTCTGACATGCATGTCAGCGCGGGCGTGGCCGGCACCATCGTCTCCATGTACGGTTTCGGCGGCATCTTCGGCTGCCTGTATGGCGGCGCGCTGTCCGACCGCTTCGGCCGCCCGGCGATGATCGTCATCGGCAATCTCGGCTCCGCCGCGATGCTGGTCCTGCTGGCGTTCATCGGCAATCCGTGGATCATGGCGATCGCGCTGCTGGCCTACGGCGCCATCTCATCCATGCCGACGCCCGCGGTCGCGGCGTACGTGTCCGACGTGGTGCCGTTCCGCAAACAGAAGCGCGCGTATTCGCTGCAGACGTGGGCCGCGAATTTCGGCTTCGCGATCGGCCCGATCATCGCCAACCAGTTGGTGAAGATCTCCTATGCGCTGATGTTCTACGCGGAAGCCGCGGTGCTGGTGTTCGCCACGATCTTGATGATCGTGTTCTTCAAGGAAGTCGGGCTGGGCAAGCGCTCGTGGGGCGAGGTCGCGCCGGCGCGGGCGTCGCAATCCGCGGAATCAGCTGCGGGAAATGCCGTGGAACATGCTGTGAAACAAACCGGCGAATCGCAGCGGCCGCAGCGGTTCTCCGTATGGCGCAGCTATCGTCGCGCATGCGCCGACGGCGCGCTGATGTCGATGGTGGTGCTGATGTTCCTGTACACGCTGGCGTATTACCAGATCGTCAGCGGCCTGCCGATTTCCATGACGCAGATCGGCCTTGGCACGGATGAATATTCCAGTCTGCTGACCATCAACGGCGGTCTGCTGTGTCTGCTGCAGATTCCCGCGATCGGTCTGTTCCAGCGGATGAGCAACACCCGAGTGCTGGTGCTCGGCATGTCCATCACGGCGGTCGGATACGCGTTCCAGATCGGCGCGAATTCGTGGGTGGCGTTCGCAATCGCGACCGTGCTGTGGACGCTTGGCGAGCTGGGCACGTTCCCGATTGCCGCCACAACGGTGGCGAACATCGCGCCAAAGGATGTGCGCGGCACCTACCAAGGGTTATACAACCTGGTGTGGTCGCTGTCGAACGCGTTCTCGCCGTTGGTCGGAGGCTGGATTCTCAACGCGTTCGGCAGCCGTGTGCTGTGGATCTGCTGCACGGTGATGTTCGTCATCGTGGCAATCGGCTTCTACGTGACGCGCGGCCCACGCGAACGCGCCGCCGCCCGCAATCTCGCTGTTGAGGAGGGGTAGCCGGCGTACGTGAAAAGCGGGAGGCCGCGATTCCGTTTGGAACCGCGGCCTCCCGCTATGTGATTTAAGGATTGGAAAGAAGAGGGGCGAGGTGCTGTGGCGCCTGCGCCTTGCCTCCCGTCTAGGAAGCGGTCTTACTTGTTGAGGACCTTCTTGAAGAGGTCGGAGGAAGCCTTGGCGAGTGCGAACTGGCCGAAGCCCGGATCGATGGAAGCGAGGTTGGCGTTGATGACCTGGTTGAAAGTGTTGTTCTTCATGATGTTTCCTTTCGTTCGGCTTGGCGGCGCGTATCTGTTTTCTTGTTTATTCCTCTGGCCGCTGCCGTAAGTCTGTGTTTGTTGTCTATTTTCTTTTCTTCGTTCTTCTGTTGTGCCTTCATCTTACGTCGGGCAAATCGACAATGTCATGCGACGATCGTCACTTCTTTTGTAAAATCATCGGCTAATCTTGAAGAAAAAGTAACGTTCGCTGAAAATTGGCGGACGCATCTTATAGTCCATATTCTTTGCGTCTCTTGTTGGCTTTGATGTAAGCGTCACTATCGGAACGAATGCCAACGACGATGATGGTCATGATTCCATTTCGCAGTAACGGTTCGTAAACAACGCGAATGCCGATATCCCTGAATTTGATTTTGCAAAGCCTGGAAAGTTTCGTTCGTTCGGCATTGCGTAACGGTTTGCCATACCCGCCTTGCGAGGTGGGCAGTGGGTTTGTGCGAACTTTCTCGATTCCCTTGAGTACTTGGATTTGCTCGGCTTTGCCGAGTTTGCGCATGTCTTTCTTGGCTTCGTCAAGCCATTCAACTTGCCAGTTCATGCGAGTTCCGGCTCAGGTGCCTCGGCGAGGTCGCTTGGGGAAATGCCGAGATCGAGCATGACCTCTTCGTTGCTGATAGTTGTGCCAGTACTGTTGGCGAGTCTTTTTTCGGCAAGAAGCAAGTCTTCGTTGTCTTCGATTCGTTCCATGAGAGCGCGATAGTTTTCGATATTCATGAGAACGTAGGACGGCTTGTTTCGTTTGATCAGAATGACTGGATCGTGGTCGGCCCGCTGCAACAATGCGGAAGTACGACCATTGCTGAGCTCGCTGATTGGAGCAAGGTCATCGAGTATGTCAAGTGCGCTTGCCATGATAAACCTTTCTTAAAACCGAATTTCATACCCAATTATATACCAGTATTAATACCAAGATTCATGGTTGTGCGACTTTGAATCTTGGTATAAAAAGCGATTTCGCTATGGAAAGGGCACCGAGCTGTTGCTTGGTGCCCCTGGGAAAACAGAGATAATCAGACTTTACGGCCCGCGCCGCAAAAAATTACTTGCGCTTGGACTTGCCGAAGGTGAACGCACGTACGATCGCGACGATGCCGATCGCCACAAGCGCGCATCCGCCGAACAGGATCAGCCAGGTCGTGGAGCTGACGGGGGAGAACAGCACGATGAAGCCGGCGACGATCGACAGCAGTGCGTAGATTACGGCCCATGCGGAGCTTGGCATGCGCCACGATTCCACGAGCGCCATCACGCCTTCCAGCATCCAGCCGAGACCGACCACCATGGTGATGAGCACGGCGAGTGTGGCTCCGGAAAGCGCCGCGTTTTTCAGCATGACCACACCGCCGACAGACAGCATCAGGCCGATCAGAATGTCAAGCACGCGCCATCCTCCCGGAAGCCCGAGTTCCACGATTGCGGTCACAATGCGGACCACACCGGAAACCACGAAGTATGTGCCGAGCGCGATTGCGGCGACCTTCAGTGTGGCACCGGGCCAAATCAGCAGTGCCAGGCCGAGAATGACGGCGGCGATGCCGAGTACCGCATACGTGCCGCGGATCGCGTTCTTTGCCTTCTTCGGGAGCCATTCCTCCACGAGCTTGAACGGGCTGATCGGCTGCCAATTGTTGGTGCCGTTGTCAGCGTCGGATTGGCTGTTCTGCTGTCCGTATGGTTGGCCGTACGGCTGACCGGTGGTGTAGCTCGCGTAGAAGAAGCCGTTCTGGTTGGGATTCGGGTTGGCGTTGGGACCGTCGAAGTAGCATGGGGTCTGAGGCTCGCTTTGATACGGATTGCCCGAATTGTTGGGATTGCCGCCCTGCTGCTGGGATTGCGATTGCTGGTTTGGTGCGTATGCCCCGTATTCCGGCTGGCCTTGCGGCTGCTGTCCGTTGCTGCCATTTTGATTCGGATTGTTCGCATACGGGTTGTTCATTGCGTCGCTCATGATGGCCCCTTTCCTGGAAGAGCGTGCTTCGTGACGCTCGGACGCGCGCGAATTTGCCCGCCTGCGCTCGAACGTTTCGGAAGTTCTGCCCTCATTCTAGGCAATCCGTCTAATTTAAGCCATCAACAAAATCCCCCTCATCGTCCATTTTGATGGTCTGATCGCATGTTTTTTCCGAATTGTCGCACGATCTTGCGAAATCGTGAGACAGAACTGCGAATCGTGAGGCCGAAAGTCAACTTGCGGCACAACGAATGCCTCCCGATCCTTGAAATCAAGAATCGGGAGGCATTTCGCACGTAGGAATCGACTGAATCCTTGAAACTAGAACAGGTCGAGGGCTACGTCGAGGTTGAGCGGCTGGTCGGCGGGCAGCTGATACTGCTCGTGCACCGGGCTCATCCAGGAATCGTCGCCGCCGACACCCATCTGAGCGGCGAGCACGCGCAGGAACATGTGCTTCGGCTCCGGCAGCTCGTCCTGATGCAGCGCCTCCTCAAGCATCGTGCTCGAATACGGCAGCAGGCTCATCGCAAACGGCTTCGTAACGCCGGTTTCAGTATTCGCAGTCTGGCTCACGCGCAAGCCATGACCAGAATCGTCCGTAATCTCAGCCCAACGCACGTCCTCATGGTTGCCGGTTTCCTGCGGCAGCAGATACGGCGCGCGATCGCGGAAGGCGTTCGTATCCCAAATGCCCAGCTTCGCATGCTTGCGGTCGGCATACGTTTCCTCCGGGCCTACGCCATAGAATCGCAGATTCGAATACTCGACCGGCAGCATCCATTCAATGCCGAACGCCGGAATCGTCGGCAGATCGCCGTCCTTTTCACCCGGATACGCAACATGCAGATCGACGTGGCCAAGCACATCGGCAACGTAACGAATGGTGACCTTCGTGCGCTGCGCAATCGCAAGCTCATACGTGTAAGTGACGGAAACTGCGGTTTCGCCGAGCGGCTCAACCTTCGTATTAACGCAACGCGCATACTTTCCGGCAACCGCCCACTGCGCACGCTCGAACGCATGGCCCGCGCCGCGATCATTGTCGGTCAGCGCACGGAACGTGGTGATCAGCGGCTTGCGCAACACGAATTCGCGCTCGCCAAGCTTGTACGACACCATGCCACCCTGTGCAAGGGAGAACAGGGCTTCACGGCCCGCACTGCGTGCGCCGATATTCCAGCGGCCCAAGGTGATCGCTCCATCGGAAGTGGTGTTAACTGCATCGCCCGCAGAGACGTTCTTGCCACCCGCAACCACGCACTGGCCGAACGAAAGCTCATACCCAGCCGGAGCCCAATCGCAAGCGGAAGTCAACTGCTGGGACGCCTCCAAAACCAACTCCTGCGCACTTGCACGGTAATCGTCAACTGGCCAATCGATCTCAACATGTTCACTTGCTCCTGCAGCAACATCGAAGCGGCGCGAAGAAGACCAAACCGTCTTGCCATCAGCCAAAATACGCAACACAAACGTGGAATCAGCCGTCGAAACAAACAGATTGTCGTTGGTGATCGTAATGCCGGAAGCATCGACGGTCATATGCACGTTCGCGTACAGCTGCTTGACGTCCTGCGCCTTCGGAGACGGCGTGCGGTCGGCGAATAGCAGGCCGTCGCCGGAGAATTCGTAGTCGCTCGGACGGTCGCCGAAATCACCGCCGTAGCACATGCGGCCGTTGCTGTCGAGAATCGCCTGGTCGATGAAATCCCAAATAAATCCGCCCTGATATTGCGGATAGCGTTCCAAAGCCGTGTATTCGTCCATGTTGCCGACGGAATTGCCCATGGCGTGCATGTATTCGCAGGAAATATACGGCTTCTTCG
>OOCL01000150.1_pt1 | contig 61771 bp, 54 predicted proteins | sample 1671211 | NCBI WGS metagenome assembly OOCL01 (sample SAMN06348133, study PRJEB24527) | human gut metagenome | biome: human gut; feature: ankylosing spondylitis patient; material: feces | host: Homo sapiens | place: China | collected 2015-10 | reverse complement strand
GCTATACCTTATTTCTAAATATATATAAATATAGCCTAAAATTTCCAAAAACAAAAAACGCATATTTCCGGCGCGGAAAAAGAAATGTGCTGAATGTTACAATAATTGACACCCGGCGCACAATCTGGTATTATACGCTTAACGAATTGCGCGATACTTTTCGGGAAATTCGCATGCTTTTTTAGATTTTTAGAAAATTGTTGTTATTTAAAGCACATTTCCGGCCCGTGCAGCAGGATGGCTGCTGGTTTGGGATGTGTATTTTTCAGTGCGTGTAAAGGCATTCTGTACAAGTCCCGTCTGCGGGTGTTGTGCGGCAATGCCTGAGAATGAGGTTTTCAGCATGGCTTCTTACACACCCACCCCCTCGGCCTCCAAGGCAGGGACCAAAAACGGCCGCACCAAAAAGACAGCGGCTAAGGCCGGCGCCAAAAACGGCAAAAATCAAAGCACCGCCCCGGTCGCTACCTACAGCGGCCGCGGCAGCCAGACGATCGTCCGGAAATCCAACGACCTGATCCAGAACGCTATGTACAGTCTTTCGCTGAGTCAGCAAAAGCTGATGCTGCACATTTTCGCCATGATCAAGCCGTCGGATACCGAGCTGCCCCGCTATGAGATGTCGATCTATGAGTTTCTCAAGCTCTGCGGCGTGGACCCCCACAACGGCTCGATGTACAAGCAGGTCAAAAAGAACATCGAGGACATCGCCAACGCCAAGGTACAGTGGATTCGTCTGGCAGGCACCCAAAAAATCACGATGTTCCGCTGGCTCTCCAGCGCAACGATCGATGAGGGCACCGGCAAGATCGTGCTGACGCTGGATCAGTCGCTCAAGCCGCACCTGATCCAGCTCAAAGAGTTCTACACAACAATGAACATCACCTATACGCTCCCGATGAAGAGCCAGTATAGCTTGAAGATTTATGAGTTGTGCAAGAGCTACCAGAATCTCTACCTGACGAAAAAACAGAAGGGCGAGCCGCTCGTCTGGAACATTGAAACGCTGAAAAAACAGGTGGACTGCAACGCGGCCAACTGGGCCCATGTCCGCCGCACGGTGCTGGACAAGGCGAAAAGTGAGATCAACGGACACACCGACATTTATTTTGACTATGAGGTCTACGAAAAAGACCGCCAGCGCGTCATTGCCATCGCAGTCACGATCGAGCCGGTGGACAAGCAGGTCGCGGATGACAAGCTGAACGAGATCACCAAATCCATGTCGAGCAAGGTGCGCAGCAAGAAAAACAAGCTGACGCTGGCAGAGACCGGCACCTTGGACGATGACCCGAATGTCCTGACGCTGGAGTATGTCTCGGTGCCCGAGACAACGATTCCATATTCCTACGGTGCTACGCCGGAAATGCTGCGTCAGGAGCTGGAAGTCAAGGCAGAGCTGGATAAGCTGGCGCGGGAGCTGACCGCTGATGAGATGGAGGCCGTGCATACCATCATCGGCGCCATGGTCAAAATGGCCGGAACGCCGCGCGGAAATGACAAAATGATCGACGGCGGCAACGCGCATTTCTTCCAGACGATGAACAATGTCATCGACAACTGCGGCGGTCTGCGCCGCTGGTTCGAGGGGGCTGCGACCCGCTATGCCGCCAAGGTTATCCCGGTGGCACGCACCAAGAGTGCGCCGCTGCCGTATCTGTCCCGTGCGATCCTCGAGGATCTGGAAAATTATCGCCTTTATGTCGTGGGCGGTATGCCGGAGGAGTTGGAGGACGAATACCCCGAAACGCCGGATATCGTGGAGACGACTGACTTTGTGGAGACGGACGCCGAGCCGGTGAACCAGCTGGAACCGGACGATGCTGCGACAAAAAAGGAAATCACGGTGGCCCTGCTGCGCTACATCGACCGCGAGGCGCTCTCAGCAAGACTGACGACCGGCCAGATGGAGGCCTTTGAGGATATTCTGCAGATGACAGCCTATTTCTGCCGCCGTAATGTCAAGGGCAAGGATGACGGCATGATGGAGGGCAAGGCCAACATGCAGTTTTTGGATGCCCTCAATAAGGTCATCGCCCGCTATGAAAGCCTGACCATTCTGTTTGAGGCGATGGCGGTCATGATGGACTATGACACCTACTGGAAGGACCTGATGAAGAATCCCAAGATCAAGAATCCGAAGCTGGTCTTTCAGTCCGAGGTGGAGAAGGCGCTGCTGATGCCCTCCGCTGTGATCGGCGCGTACACTGCCCGCAGGGACCAGAATGACAGCGGCCGCTCTGCAAGAAAAGAGTACAACTGGACGAAGGTTTTTGACGAAGAATAACCGCACCGTCTGCAAAATGTGCGCTGAATAACAACCAAAGCCCGTATCCCTCAACGCGAAGGATACGGGCTTTGCATATTTATTCAGATGCTATAAATATTCACAACCGCTTTACAACCGCCTCGATGGCAGCCTTATCCAGCCCTTCGCCGATGACGATCAGTACCTCCTGACCGTTTGGGATCGGCTGCAGGGTCATTGCATCCCGGGCGGCATTCAGCTCCAGCCAGCCGCCGTTTTCGGGAATGAAGCCCTTGATGCGCAGGATGTGGCCGCACCCTGCGCCCTGCAGCAGCGTGTGTGCGGCCCGCTGCAGCTGCTCTGCCGTGCGGCCCAGCTCGAGAAAATACAGCGAGGTGAACGCCTCATGCTCGTCAAAGTGCAGCTTTACATAGCTTGTCTGCTGCCACCCACAGCGGTCGATGCGTTCCCAGTCCGCATCGGTTAGCGCGGCCCAGTCTTTGCAGAGGACATCGTCACCGAAGCGGCGGGGACAGCGGCAGGCTGCCAGCGCGCGATTCAGATGCGCAACCACCGCCTCGGCCTGCGCGCGGCTTGCCTGCTGGGCACGGCTTATGACCACCAGCCCGGCGCTGGCAGCCTCCGAGGCCAGCAGATACTCTGCCTGCGGGGAGAGCTTGTCCTCAAGCCGAGCATCCACGATTGCAACGACATTGCCCAGCGCGTACCAGCGGTCCAGCGGCTCGTCCCGCAGGATGTCGTAGAACTCGTCCACATCAAAGATGCCGCTTGGCTCGATGACCACCCGGTCAAAGCCGCGCATCGCCATCGAGATCAGCTTGGTCCGCATGCGGCGCTGATGGGTGTCGCAGTCGCAGCCGCCGCTGATCGTTTCGATGTCGCAGCGCTCCCCGATGAGGTCCTGCAGCAGCATGGCATCTACATTCACCGCACCGAAATCATTTTCCAGAATACAGACATTGTGTCCTTGTTGGATAAGATATTGTACATATTTGCGTAAAAATGTTGTCTTTCCGGAGCCTAAAAACCCGGTGATGAGATCGACCTGTACCATAAGCACCCCTCCCTATGGAAAACAGTATAGCCCATTTGCAGGCAAATGTCCATGAAAGCAGAGAAAAAGGCTGTGCAGGGCGGATAAAGATTTTTTAAAAATCTTGAAGTTTTTTTGAAAAAAGCGTTGACAAATCCTGCGGGGCACGCTATAATATATGAGCGTTGAGGGCAGACGCCCAAGACACAAAATGCGATGGGGATTCGCATAATGGTAGTGCAGCGGACTCTGACTCCGCCCGTGGGAGTTCGATCCTCTCATCCCCAACCACACCGCAGCAGCTTGGCTGCTGCGGTTTTTCTTTCCGGGGTGTAGCGCAGTTGGTAGCGCGCTTGGTTCGGGACCAAGAGGCCGTGGGTTCAAATCCCGTCACTCCGACCATAAAAAACGCCGTAGGTTCGTTAGAATCTACGGCGTTTCTGTTGTTAAGTACACAGTATAGTACACACTCGGTAAAAGGTACACAGAAAAGCCCCGGCAGCCGGGAATGGCGCCGGGGCGGTTATCAGGCAAAGAGATTGACGATGGCTTGAAGCTGGTCGGGGTCACGGTCGTCATTGTCGATGGCGAGCTGCAGAAGTTCGGAAAAAGCATCGGCGAACTTCTGCGGGGCGGCGGCGCGGACTTCATTGGCGTGGAGGTGGAAGGCCCACGATACATCAATACCGCCGTTGTTGTTGTCGCAGGATTCCTGCCAGCCGGTGCCGTTGGTGGTGTAGTAAGTTCCTCTCTCAATTGCGCCCCACTTGGAGGATTCGCTGGAAAAGGAAATGCAGTCTGCTAGATAGTTCTGATATGTCATAACCGCCTCAGCGTCATTCAGCGCAGGCTCGGGAGCGGGCGGCTCCGGCACGGTGGCAGCTTCTACCGTAGGAGCGGGTGCCTCAGTAGGTGGGGCTACATCGGAAATATTTTTCTTATCATCTGCCATTTGCAAACCTCCTGTTCTTTTTTTGTGTATAAAAACGCTATTCTTTGTCTTTTATGGTAGCGAAATCACTCGAAATATGGTATAATTCCACATATCATGTGGTGGAGGATATTCTCATATGGAAACTTTGATTAAAAAGAATGAAGCGCCAAAGCGATGGTATCCCCAATCGGTGGAAGCGTATAAATCCGGCATAAAAATTCCCTATAACACGCCGGAAAACAAACGACTTAATAGCAACTTCGCTTATAGTATGCAGTACATAGAGTACATCGAAAAACAATTAGACGAACTGAAACTTTCTGATGTGCTGCTTACTATGCTATATAAATCCTATATCGTAACTGGTATGGGAATTATTGAAATGCTTTTTGTCTATCTGTTAAAAGAAACTGGATTTTGGAATAAAACAGAATGGGAAGAATGTGCAACATATGTTTCTAACCCAAAGGATGACAGCGGAATCACCACAAAGGTTGAATCTAAGCTATATAAGAAAGTCCCTCCGTATGAAATGAGAATGGATTTGGACTCTATGATTAAGAAAATAGAGAAAAAGCACATTCTAACAATAGATCATAATGTATTCCCAGCACTCAAGAAATTACGTGAGTTAAGAAATCGGGTACATCTCCAAGCGGGCGAGGGTGCATACGACCATGATTACAATAGCATCGGTTTTGAGGAGATTCAGATGATGCGTCGCATACTGTATGCCATACTGACAACCCCAGAAATATGTAACAATGCGGCAAAGTTTGAGTTCATAAACTTGTGCTTCACCAAGAGATTGAGAGTAGAATAAAAACTTCCCGTATACAAAGGCACCGCCCCTTGGTTATGCATAGGCAGTGCAACACGTAAATTCTTCTCGCCGCTTTTGCAATAATATGCTATCCTTTTTATAAAGAATAACCACAGATATAGAAAGAGGGTCCGTATTTATGATTATTGAAAAGAGTTCATCCAACCATACTGTTTTGGAATCTGGTTCTGTAATTACATACAGCAATGAAAACGAGGTTCTGTTTTCAATCAAAATGGATGACACCTTCAGTTTTGATCTTTTGCTGAAATTCACCAGCAACGGAGAAGAACAGCATCAATTGCAGCAGAGCGTTTCCGGTAATACGATTACCTTGAACTGCATCAACTTTGATAACCCTTTAGGGACTGGAACTAAAAAGCCTATCGAATTAGCAACCTTCGACAACAAAAAAGTGTATATCAACTTTTGGGTCAATGCACTCGGCGACAATGCGCTAAAAAAGATTGCATATACTTTCTATACCGAAAGATAAGGTGATAATGATGGCAAACGTAGTTAATCAAAACCTAACTGGAAATGATTCAATCGCCACCATTATTGAATCTGAGAATTTTTTGAATCTCGACCAAAATCTACAAAATAAAATCATCGACACCGTGTATAGTGACAGAGAAAAGGATGGCGGTGCGATGGGAAAATTCTTAGGCAATAAGCCTGCAAATGTATCGATGAACATCGGCCTGATCTTGTGCGTGCTTTTAATTATCGTTTTGTTGGTGGATATTATACATTCATACTGCGTTGGGGAGAGTATCAATATGGAATTGGTAAACACCGTGGTTCCTGTGATCACGCTGTCTATGGGCTATATCTTCGGAAAGGGTTCCCACTAAGTTCTTCCCGCATAACGAAGCGCTCTTTTGACCCGGGATAGAGGTGTATGTAACCGATTTAACCCGGGTGTCTGGTTTAATCGGCAAACAACCTTTCCAACGATTATGAAAACGCCGCCCGTTTCCTATTGGGTGGCGTTATTCTCAAATTTCAAGTTTTTTAGAATGAATACCTCTTGCCGACTACCAGCAAACCGTTGATATATCTGCGTTTTCTGAAATCCTATAATTACACTCCGACCATAAGCCTGTGACAAAAAAAATGTCACAGGCTTATTTTTTTTGTATTGTCTATATATTATCTATAAAATAGGTAGGCGCAATCATCATAACCGATAAGAACACCCCGCGGCGAGAGGGTACGCTCCCTTCGCTGCGGGGTGTTCTGGTTTATTTCAGGTTCGGGCGGTCCTGATCGCCGTCGGCCTTGAACATGACGAAATTCTCCGGCTTGTTTGTAAAGTAGTAATATTCGGTGTTCTCGTGCAGGGGCGGGGTCAGGTAGTTGGGGATGATGCAGCCGTCGCCCTCGACGCGCTCGGTAAAGCCGGCGGCCAGCCAGACATCGGCGGGGATGCCGGCGTTGTAGCAGTCCATGTACTCGGCGCCCTCGTGGTTCAGGATCGCGTCCAGCGCCGCCCCCAGACGGGGCAGCACACTGTCCTCACCGATGAAGTCCACCAGCCGCACCACGGCGGCGCAGCCGGTCTCCTTGGCACAGACTGTGCGGGTCACGACATAGGCCAGCAGCTTGTTGTTCTCGCAGGCGGCCCAGACATCATATTGGAAGTGCGGGTAGTGGAAGTACCGCCGCCGCATGTACCACACATCCTTGCGCGGTGTGTGGGGCGTGGCGGGCATGCCCAGCGGGATCAGGTCAGCGGCATTCTCCACCTTGGCAAGGCCCAGATCGCGCTGGACAGGGGGCAGGGAATACCGCAGCGGCTTGGCAAGGTAGTACGCGCGGCGGCGGCCCAGACGGTAGTAGTGGGGAAGCCGTTCGGCCCGCCAGCCGAGGAACTGGTAAAAGGTGCAGGTGTTGGGGCGGATGTTATTGCAGGCCACCACATCGGCGTTCAAAAGCCCGGGCAGGGCGTTCATCAGCTCCAGCCCGACACCGTTGTGGCCCTTGGCGGCCACCCAGACGCTGACCCAGATGTCCGGCTTGCGCCGGGTGTTGGCCAATATGTACCCGGCGGCGCTGACATAGCGGCCGTCCTCCTCCGCCACGGCAAACTGGGGCACACCGCCGCGCCCTGCGTAGTAGTGGTGGTACAGCTCAGGCCGGTTCAGCAGCGGCAGGCGCATGTCAAAATTGTCGTTGATAAAATCAATGATGGCGGCGTCCTCGCCGAGGCGCGCCAGCCGGAATGTTGTCTCAGACAATGGCCGACCCTCCCGTGACCGGCAGCGTTACGCCGGTGATGAACCGCGCCTCATCGGAGAGCAGGAACACCATGGCCGGGACCACATCGGCGGGGGTCGCGTTGCGGCCCATCGGGTTTTCCTCGGCGGCAGCCTGTACGATCAGATCGGGGGTGTCCTTCAAAAAGTTGGTTTCCATCATGCTGGGGGCCACACAGTTGACCGTGATGCCGAAGCGGGCATACTCGACAGCCAGACTCTTGACAAGGCCGCCGATGGCGCTCTTGGCCATGACATAGGCGGCGGTGTTCTTGGGCGGGCAGCCGATGGTGTAGCTGGTCTGGATGAACAGCACGCGGCCGAATTTTGCCTTGGCCATGGCGGGCAGCACGGCGCGGCAGATGCGCACGGCGCTGTGGACCTGAATCTCAAGATCGCGGTCAAAGCGGGTCTGGTCAAACGCCTTGAACTTGGCATTGACCACAGGCAGGGCGGGCAGATGGATGAAATGGGTCGGCGCAGGGGCGGACGATGCCAGCACCTGCACAAAGGTGTCCACCTTGGCACGGTCGGACAGGTCCACATCAAAGGGACGAACCTGACCGGGGAAGCGGGCGCAGAGGTCGGCCAGCTTTTCCAGATCGCCGCAGCCCTGGGCCAGCACAGTCGTGTCGGCGGGGGCGCCGACCAAAAGCCGCTCGATCAGCGCGCGGCCCACATCGCTGGTGGCACCGGTGATAAGATAGGTATAAGCCATGATTTTCTCCTCACAGTTGTAGGGGCGGCAAGGGGGCTATTTCGCCAGTCCGGCCTTGATGACGCCGCGTGTCACGCGCTTGCCGTCCTGATTGGTGATGACCGCCTTGATCTCGGCCTCGCTGCCGATCTCACTGACCGAGACAACGGTCCCCTTGACGGTCAGCGTGTCCCCGACGAAGATGGGCTTGGCAAATTTACACTCAACGCCGTGGAGCAGACAATGCTCTCCGGGCAGATAAACGCCTGCCAGTGTCGAAAAGAAGCTGGCACCCAGCATGCCGTAGACGACCCGGCCGGGAAAGCCGCGGCCCCTGGCATAGTCGGCATCCATGTGAATGGGGGAGACATCCCCGGTGATGGTGCAGAATGCGTCCATCATCTCCGGCGTGACCGTAACAGTGAACTCCTCGCTCAGGCCGGGGGTCATTTCCGCCAGTGTGTAGTGGTTCATGGCAGACTCCTTTGTATCATTGGAAAAAGGCGGCAGAAGTGCCGCCATAAAAGTATGCAAAAGTTATGCAGGGGCGGATGCCTGCATCCGTCTGCGGGATCACACCATCCGTGCAACGAGATCCAGCAGATCGCCGACATCCTTCAGGCCGCGGACATCCGCCAGCTTGAACTTGATGTTGAACTTCTTCTCGATGGCGGTCAGCAGGTTGATCTGCTCCAGACTGTCCCAGTCCTCAATATCATCCGCGCAGGTGCTGCGGTTGATCTCAAGGGAGTCATCGTCAAAATTATCGCGGAAAATATCCTGTACCGCGCTCAGAATTTCCTGTTCGCTCATAATAATAGCTCCTTTATATATATGGTAGATGCCTATACTATACCATAAAAAGGGTGCGGACGCAAGAATCAAAGTCCGTAATCCTCCAGCCGCTGCTGCAGCTCGGCCTCGTTTGCAAGATAGACGCCCTGCTGCAGGGCCAGCACATCGCTTTCAGGCAGCAGGTGTGTGTAGATCTCTTCATAGGTGGCCAGCGGGCCGGTGCCCTCGGCCGTATACAGGGCCGGGTGGCCGGCGCAGTCCCGCAGCAGGTAGCGGGGCGGGGCAGCCTGCGGCTGCCCGCGCACAAGCCATGCCAGCCCCGCCGTCAGGCAGAGCACCGCAGCCGCCGCCAGCAGCGCGAGATATACCCCGCGCGGGCTGATTTGTCTGTTTTGCATAATAATTCCCCCTTGCACGGTTAGTATGGCCGCCATGACAGACAAAAACACCGAAAGTTGTGAATTTTGCGTCCGATACTGTACTTTTGCTGCCGTTTTGTGGTATAATCCATTCTATAGCATTGTGCATTTTCGTGTTACGGCGTAAGGCCGTAGCTTTTATATGGACCAAAGGAGGCGGTTCCCATAGAACCCAAGCAGCAGCGCCATATCTCCACAGATGGTGTAAAAACGACCGCAGGTGCCACCGGCCAGCCCGGCGCACCCCAGAACAACCAGAACAAAAAGAAAAAACCGAAAAAGCGCCGCAGCATCATTGGTATGATCCTGAGCTTTATCGGCTGTGTGCTCTGCCTGTGCATCATGGCGGGCAGCGTGGGCGGTGTGCTGCTGTCCATGTATATCGTGCAGGTCACGGCGGATGATGCCGAGACGCTCGATCTGGACAACCAGAAAAACAAGCAGACCACGATCGTCTACGACACCAGCGGTGACGAGTACGCCCAGCTGACCCGCGGCGAAAACCGCATCTGGCGCGAGCTTTCCGCCATGCCGGACAACCTGAAAAATGCCGTTGTCGCCGTCGAGGACAAGAACTTCTGGACCGAGCCCGGCATCAACCTCAAGGGCACGATCGGCGCTGCGCTGAACGCATTCACCGGCAACCGCATCTGGGGCACCAACCGTGGCGCCTCCACGCTGGAGCAGCAGCTGATCAAAAACCTGACCGGCGATAAAGAGCAGGACAATATGCGTAAGGTGCGCGAGATCTTCCGCGCACTTGGTCTGGACAACAAGTACAGCAAGGAGACTATCCTTGAGGCATACCTCAATACGATCCCGCTGACCGGTATCGTCCACGGCATGGAGGCCGGCTCGCTCGAGTATTTCGGCAAGCATGTTGAGGATCTGACCCTCTCCGAGTGTGCGGTGCTGGCGTCCATCACCAAGAACCCGACCAAATATAACCCGGCCACCAACCCTGAGGAGCTCATCAAGCGCCGCAACCATGTGCTGTATGAGATGTGCACGCAGGGATATATCACCGAGGCGGAATTCAACGCCGCCAAGGCCGAGACCATCACCCTGACCGAAAGCTCGGCCATGGCCGAGAACGCGACCCGCTCCTCGAGCAACTCCTGGTTTACCGATGCCCTGTACAACGAGCTGCTGACCCAGCTGCAGGAGGATCTGAACTACACGAAGGACGAGGCCAAGGAGCTGATCTTCTCCGGCGGTTTGCGCATCTACTCCACCGTGGACCCCAAGGTTCAGGAGGGCGTGGAAAAAACGATGTACAACGAGGACGACCTGATCCCCGCCCTGTGGCATGAGGAGCCGGTCTGCCTGCGTGATTACCCCGCCGACAGCAGCAGCTGGGACGAGGTCCAGTACGATGAGGCCACCGGCCTGCCCATCACGAAGGACGGCTACGCGGTCTACGGGCAGGAGGCGATCCCCGTCTACGCTGACGAGGAGGGCACAACGCTGAAGACGGGCAAGTCCACCGACCCCGACTACCCCAACGACACGACCGTCTACCTCTGCGTCTATGAGAAGGTCCGCACTCAGGCTTCCATAGCCGTGCTGGACTATGACGGCAACATTCTTGGCATCGGCGGCGGCATCGGTGAGAAGAAGGTCGACCTCGGCTTCAACCGTGCGACCTCGCCCCACCAGACCGGTTCTACGATGAAGCCGATCGGTGCCTACGCGCTGGCGCTGGACTACAAGCTGATCAGCTATTCCTCCCAGATCCTTGATGCTCCGTACTACTCTGCGGAGGACAAGAAGGTCCTGAAGGATCAGTATATCGGCGTGATGAGCCCCTATTCCGAGGCAGCCCAGTCCCGCACCGATGTCTGGCGTGCATGGCCGACCAACTATGCTGGTGCCGGCGGTCAGGGCAACCCGATGCTGATCTACGACGCCCTGCAGCAGTCCTACAACACGGTGGCTGTCTGGGTCGGCGATATGGTCGGCGTGGATTACCTGTACAACTTTGTGCATGATACGCTGGAATGCAGCTACATCAGCGCAGAGAACGATATGGACCTCGGCCCTCTGGTCCTTGGCTCGCAGAGCAACGGTCTGACCGTGGTTCAGCTGGCGGGTGCCTACACGATGTTCAACACCGGCAGCTACACCACGCCGCACTACTACACCGAGGTCACCGACTATCAGGGCAACATGATCCTCGACAACAACAAGTATATCAACACCACGCAGGCCATCAGCGCCGACACGGCCTATATCATGAACCGTATGCTGTGGAATGTTCTGCACAGCGCCAAGGGTACTGCCTACGGCAGAGCCCCCGACGGCGAGATGGATTCCGTGGCCAAAACCGGTACGACGAGCAACTACAAGGATTACACCTTTGCGGGCTTGACGCCGTACTATGTCACCGCCATCTGGTGGGGCTGCGACCGCCCGACCGAGATGGACAAGCTGGGCAAAGCGGGCGCCAGCGGCAAGCCTATCCAGCTGGCATGGAAATACCTGATGGAGGACCTGCAGGCAGATCTGCCGGTCAAGGAATTCGCCAAGGGTGAGAATGTCGTTGAAAAACGGTTCGACACCTCCACGGGCGCCATCGTCTCCGGCGGCGGCGCCGTGGGCTACTATACCGAGGATAACCTCCCCGACAGCAGCTATACCGTCACGAGCGAAGAGGACCCCTTTGCCGCGCTGGCACAGGCCGCCGCAGAGGCAGCGGCAGGGGCTGAATAAACGCCTTCCCCCTTGGGGGAAGGTGGCGCGAAGCGCCGGATGAGGGGCGCGCTTGCTGCAGCGACCCATTCCCGGGCAATAGAGGCAAAGCTGCCCCTCATCAGTCACCTTCGGTGACAGCTTCCCCCGCGGGGGAAGCCTTTATAACAAATCACCCCAACCGTTTTGCGGTTGGGGTGGTTTTGTTTTTGTGTGAGATACAGTTGTACCCGCACAAAAGATGCTGGCTTTTAACGGCTGCGCGCTGTGCAATCTGACAAAATGCACAAAAACCGGCCCAAAAGGCTTGCAACCTGCCCGCCGGCGTGGTATTATGGGACACATTGAGAAACACTTGTACACAAGGGGGAAACACAATGGCCGAGAGGCGTTTTCTGCTGGTAGATGCGGATGTTCTGCCGGAGGTTTTTGTCAAGGTGCTGCAGGCCAAGGAGCTGCTGGCCTCGGGTGCGGTGAGCAATATCTCCGCCGCCGCCAAGCAGGCGGGTATTTCGCGCAGCGCCTTCTACAAATATAAGGATACCGTCTTTGATGCCGAGACCGGGCGCGAGTCCATCACCGTTGTGGCTACGCTGCTCGACAAGACCGGCGCGCTGCAGAGCCTGCTCTCGGGTATTTCGGCGGCGGGTGCCTCGATCGTCACCATTACCCAGTCCCGCCCGGAGAACGGCGCGGCGCAGGTGGAGGTCACGGTCCGCACCGGCACGATGCAGATGCCGGTCGATGAGATGCTGACCCGCCTGTCCCACCAGCCCTGCGTGGTGGAGATCCACCGCGGGGCATGATGCAGGGGCGAGGCATGCCTTGCCTGCCGAAGCTGCGCTGTGGCGGGAAAGCTGAGGGCCGGATATGCCCGGCCCCTACAGGATACCAAGTGTAAGAACGGGGGAAGATAGAATGGCTAAAATTGCAATTATGGGCTTTGGCACGGTCGGCTCCGGCGTGCTGGAGGTCTGCCGCCGCAATGCGGCATCCATCGCCCGCCGTGCCGGTGAGCCGGTAGAGGTCAAGTACATCCTTGACGTGCGGGATTTCTCTGATTCCCCGGACGCTGCGCTGTTTACAAAGTCCATCGACACGATCCTGAATGACCCGGAGATCCGGGTCGTGGTCGAGACGATTGGCGGCACGAAATTTGCCTACCCGTATGTGCGGCAATGTCTGGAAAGCGGCCGCAGCGTCTGCACCTCCAACAAGGAGATGGTCGCCACCTACGGCGCCGAGCTGCTTGCCCTTGCCAAGGCGCACAATGCAGCGTTCCTGTTTGAGGCCAGCGTCGGCGGCGGCACCCCGATCATCACCCCGATGCACCAGTGTCTGGCCGCCAACCATATCAGCCAGATCCGCGGCATCGTCAACGGCACCACGAACTTCATGCTCACCAAGATGAAGCGCGAGAGCATGGGCTTTGACGAGGCGCTCAAGATCGCCCAGCAGCTCGGCTATGCGGAGACGAAGGACCCCGGCGATGATGTGGACGGCCGCGATGCCTGCCGCAAGATCGCCATTCTGGCAAGCCTCGCCTGCGGGCACCATGTCTACCCCGACAATATCCCGGCGCGCGGCATCCGCGACATCACGGTGGCCGACATCAAGGCCGCGGAAAAGCTCGACAGCGCCATCAAGCTTATCGCTTGGTATGACGAGGGCGAGAACGGGAATATGGCCGCCGGCGTGGAGCCGATGCTTGTCTCCAACGCAAACCAGCTTGCAGGCGTGGATGATGTGTTCAATGCCGTGCTGATGAAGGGCGATATGCTCGGCGATGTGGTCTTTTACGGCAAGGGCGCGGGCAAGCTGCCCACCGCCAGCGCCGTGGTGGCTGATGTTATTGATGCACTGAAGGACGGTGCAAAGGTCCATGACAGCCTTTTCTGGAAGCCTGCCGAAAAGCCGGAGGGTCAGCTGGTGGACAAAAATACCTACCCGTGGTACATCCGGGTAACAGGTGTGGCGGGCGCGCTGCTGCCCAGCGTGGCCGGTGCGGGCCATCTGGTCTTTGAGGAAAACGGCGAGGCCGCCTACCTGATCAACGCCGCCACGGCTGCCGAGGTAGCCGCCGTCACCCGGAAGATCGAGGTGCTGGGCGGCAAGGTCGCGCTGGCCATGAAAAAACTGGAAGAGTAAGAGGGAACAGGGAATATGATAACAGTAACAGTCCCGGCAACCAGCGCCAATGTAGGGGCCGGGTTCGACTCTCTGGGGCTGGCCGTCTCGATGCACAATGTGTTCACCTTTGAGGAAGCCGACCGTATCCAGATCACCTCGGTGGACGGCACCCATGTCCCGGCGGGCAGCAACAATCTGGTCTACCGCTCAGCCCGGGTCGTGTATGATCAGCTCGGCATCCCGCTGCGGGGGCTGCGCATCACCCAGCGCAATGATATCCCGATGGCGCGCGGCCTCGGCTCCAGCTCGGCCTGCATCGTGGCGGGCATCATGGGCGCCAACGCCCTGCTGGGCGATAAGCTGACCGAGCGCCAGATGCTGACGCTGGCAACCGCCATCGAGGGGCATCCCGATAATGTGGCCCCCGCCATGCTGGGCGGCTTTGTGACGAGCGTCATTGATGAGGGTCAGGTCTACAGCGTCAAAAAAGACATCGACCCCGAGCTGGCCTTTGCGGCCTTTGTGCCGGATTTCCGCCTGCTGACCAGCAAAGCGCGTGCGGCGCTGCCTGCGATGGTCAGCCATAAGGATGCCGTTTACAATCTGTCCCGCGCGGCGCTGGCAACAGCAGCCTTCTGCGAGGGCAACTACGCGCTGCTGGGCGTGGCAACAAAGGATGTGCTGCACCAGAAATACCGCCTGCCGCTCATCGAAAGCGGCGATGAGGTGTTTGAGCTGGCACAGGATCTGGGTGCGCAGGCTGTGTACATCTCGGGCGCAGGGCCGACCATCATGGCCGTTGTGCATAAGGACGATACAGAGTTCTTTGCCCGTGCCGAGGCGGCGCTTGCGGCGGACGGCCCGCTGCATCATTTTACCGTGCATCGTCTGCTGGCCGACAATGTCGGCGCAGTGGTGAGCTGATATACGAAGGAACAGGGGAGAGGGATACTACCAATGGGCTTGATCGTACAAAAATTCGGCGGCTCCTCGGTCAAAGACCGGAACCGCATCTTCAATGTGGCGCGCATCGTCATGAATACCCGCAACGCCGGCAACGATGTCGTTGTTGTTGTTTCGGCGCAGGGCGATACCACCGATGACCTGATTGCCAAGGCGGCCGAGATCACCTCGGACCCGTCCCACCGCGAGATGGATATGCTGCTGGCGGCCGGTGAGGAGATCTCGATCTCGCTGCTGGCCATGGCGCTGCAGGAGCTGGGCGTCTCCGCCATCAGCCTGACAGGCTGGCAGGCCGGTTTCAACACCGATCGCGCCTACTCCAAGGCGCGCATCAAGCGTCTGGACACCGAGCGTGTGGAGAGTGAGCTGGCCCGCAACCGTGTTGTCGTTGTGGCAGGCTTTCAGGGGCTGAACCGTTCCGATGATATTACCACGCTGGGCCGCGGCGGCAGCGATACCTCTGCCGTTGCACTGGCGGCCGCGCTGCATGCGGACCGCTGCCAGATCTTTACCGATGTGGAGGGCGTCTACACCGCCGACCCGCGCAAGATCCCCAAGGCCACCAAGCTGAAGGAAATCACCTTTGATGAAATGCTGGAGCTGGCTTCTCTGGGTGCGCAGGTGCTGAACAACCGCAGCGTGGAGCTGGCTAAAAAGTACAATGTCGAGCTGGAGGTTATTTCCAGCATCAATCCGGTGCCAGGCACCGTTGTTAAGGAGGAATGCAAAGTGGAAGGTATGCTCATCAAGGGTGTTGCAAAGGACACCGATGTTGCCGTTCTGACTGTCAAGGATGTGCCCGATGTGCCGGGTATGTCGTTCAAGATCTTCAGCCTGTTGGCCCAGAAGAACATCAATGTGGATATTATTCTGCAGACCACCGGCCGTGACGGCAAGAAGGATATGAGCTTCACCGTGCCCCTCGGCGATGCCGAGAGCGCTGTGGCCGCCCTCAAGAACGCCACCAACCGCATCGGCGGCGGCGATGTCAATGTTGACAAGGGCTGCGCCAAGGTCTCCATCGTGGGCGCCGGTATGCAGAGTCACTCCGGCGTTGCCTCCACCATGTTCGAGGCACTCTTTAACCAGAACATCAACATCAAGATGATCTCCACCAGTGAGATCAAGATCAGTGTCATCATCGACGAGGCCGACGCCGACAAGGCTGTTGCCGCCATCCATGACGCATTCATCAGCTAAGCACTTTTGTAAAGCAATATAGAGGGATATGGGTAGGCCCCCGTACACAGTGTGGTGTACGGGGGCCGTTGGTGTTGTATAAAGGCTTACAGCAGCTTTTTGCCCTGCGCAAACTTTGCGGTCAGTGCGCCCTTGCCAAGGTAGGCGTACCGCTCCAGACGCTCGGCGGGGGTGAAGGTGCGCATGTTTTTCAGCGAATCATCGTCCAGCACAAGGGCGTCAAGGGCGTAGCCCTCCTCAAACAGGCCGACCTTCTCGCCGAAATCGGCCCAGAAATCACCGCCGCCGACCGTAGCCATATACAGCGCTTCGGTCATCGTCAGCGGCTTTTCGCGCTGGTCAACATACCGCCAGCGCAGCTTGCTGACCTGCACGGCGGTGGCCATGACGGTGAACAGATCGAGCGTGTGGCCGCCCGCCACATCGCTGCCCAGCCCGATGCGCCAGCCGCCGCGCAGATACCGGGCGGCGGGGCAGATGCCGGCAATGACATTCTCATTGCTGGTGGGGCAGTGGGCGATCATGACGCGGTTTTGCTTCATCAGTGCGTCCTCTGCATCGGGGCAGTAAATGCAGTGGGCCATGACGGTCGGCACGCTGCCGCCGAACAGCCCGCACCGGCTGTAGCTTTCGCCGTAGAAGCTTGTGTCAGGGCAAAGCTCGGCCACCCATGCGATCTCGCCGGGATTCTCAGACAGATGGCTCTGGGCGGGCACGCCGTATTCGGCTGCCAGTGCGCCCAGCCCGGCCATATAGGCATCGGAGGTGCTGGGGGTGAACCGCGGGGTGATCATCGGCCGCACGGCCCCCGCGTGCAGGGTGTTCTCGGCCCGGCAGGTATCCAGCCAGCGGCGGGTCTCAGCCAGACCGGCAGCCGCATCGGGCTCCCGGTAGCTGTCCGGGCTGTTGCGGTCCATGCCCAGCTTGCCGACAAAGGCGGATAGCCCGGCATCGCGCAGCTGGTGCATCAGCTCCAGCGTGGCATCGGTGTGCAGCGTTGCAAAGATGCAGGCGCGCGTGGTGGCGCTGTTTTTCAAATCGCGCACAAAGTAGGTGTAGCCAAGCTTTGCATACGCCGGGTCGGCGTAGTGCGCCTCCTCGGGGTAGGTGTACTGCTGCAGCCAGTCCAGCAGCTCCAGATCCATGGCGGTGCCGCAGTAGCTGTACTGCGGTGCGTGCAGGTGCAGATCGACCAGACCGGGGGTAATGATTTTACCCGTATAGTCGAGAATTTCGACCCCGGCAGGGGCGGCTTCGGAAAAACCGGCGCACAGGCCGTTTTCACACAGCAGGTATCCGTCCCGCACCCGCAGGGTATCGGGGGTGGGGGTGTCCAAAAAAATGCCTTTCAGGGCGAAACGATCCATAGAAATGACCTCTCTATATAAAATTGCTTTGTAGGGGCCGGGCATGCCCGGCCCGCAAGTGTACGGTGGATACCCCTTTTCATGGGGATGTAGGGCGGGGTGCCCTCACCCCGCGGCGGCCAGAGGGCTGGCCGCCCTACAAATCGGGCTTTCATAATCTCTATTATAAACAATATATAGCATCTGTTGCAAGTTTTTTGTTTACTTTATGTCGTTAAAGCGGTATAATACCAATATCTATTGATGTTTGAAAGGAATAACGATTTGGAACGTAAACAACTCGCACCCGGCGTATACATCACCACGCTGGATGCTGCTAAATTCAACCGCTGCCGCATCACGCTGCATCTGCGTTTCCCGGCCCGGCGGGAATCTGCCACCGATGCCGCCGTGCTGGCCCTTGTGCTGGAGCGCGGCTATGCGGCCTGCCCCGATATGACCGCCCTGTCCCGCCGTCTGGCGGAGCTGTACGGCGCGGACCTCGGCGTTGACCTTGCCAGCGCGGGCACCGACCGCGTGCTTTCCGCCGACATCTGCGGCATCAAGGACGCTTACGCACTGGCGGGGGAGAATCTGACCGATGCCTACGCCGACATCGTGTTCGGCACGATCTTTGACCCGTATCTTGTGGACGGTGCCTTTGACCCCGAGGCCGTGCGCATCGAAACGGAAACGCAGGCCCGCCGTCTTGAGGCGGAGTTCAACTCCAAGCGGCTTTACTGTGTGCGTCAGGCGCGCCGCAAATTCTACGGCGATACCCCGGCCGGCATCGAGCTGGGCGGCTACCCCGGCGAGCTGGTCCATGTGACCCCGCAAAGCCTCAAGGCTGAGTATGACCGCATCCTCTCCACCGCATCCATTGATGTGATGGTGCAGGGCGTGGACGAGGCCCGCGTGGCCGATCTGCTGCTGAAAAAGCTGGAGGGGCTGCACCGCGATCCGCAGCCGTTTGCTGCCCCCACCGCGATGCCCGCCACGCCGCTGCGCCATTTTAAGGAGGAAATCCCCGGTTTGACGCAGGCCAAGCTGTGCATGCTGTTCACCACCGGCGAGGAGCACCCCAACCCGCCCAGCGTCAGCATCCTGCGCGTTGCGATGAGTGTGCTGGGCGGCTCTGCGACCAGCCGCCTGTTCCGCAATGTGCGGGAAAAGCAGTCCCTCTGCTACTATTGCGGCTCTGCCGCCCAGCGGGCCACCGGCGTCATGATGATCGACTCCGGCGTCGAGCCGGGCAAAGAGCAGCAGGCCGAGGCCGCCATCTTTGCCGAGCTGGAGGGGCTGAAAAACGGCCCCATCACGCAGGAAGAGGTCGATGACTGCCGCCGCGGCCTGCTGTCCAGCATGGACGCGCTGGGGGACAGCCTTGCTGCGCTTGAAAACTGGTACTACGGCCAGATTACCCGCGGCGAGCCGCTCTACCCGCCGGAGTACGGCAAGGTTCTGACCGGCGCCGTCAGTCTGGACGAGGTGCGCCAGACGCTGCAGAGCTACCACTATTCCGTCTGTTACGCCGTGACCGCCGAGCCGGGCACGCAGGGGAAAGGAGGCAGCGAGGATGTTGAATAACGACCACGCCGCTTTTGAGGCGGCCCAGAGCCGTGCTGCTGCCGCCGTAAGCTGTGAAAGCGTTGTACTGCCCAGCGGCCTGACCGTGCTTTGCCGCACGATGCCGGGCTACAGCAGCGTACACGCCATCTATGCCACCGGCTTCGGCTCAATCCACCGCGCCTTCAGGCTGGACGGCAGGCAGGTCACGCTGCCCGCCGGCACGGCGCATTTTCTGGAGCATAAGATGTGCGAGACGCCCAAGGGCGACTCTTTCAATTTTTATGCCAAGACCGGTGCCTCGGCCAACGCCTTTACCAGCTATGACCGCACCTGCTATCTCTTCTCCGCCACGCAGAAGATCGACGAAAACCTTGACATTTTGCTGGGCATGGTCGGCAAGCCGTGGTTTACCAAGGCCACCATCGCCAAGGAGCAGGGCATCATCGGGCAGGAGATCAAGATGTACGATGACAGCCCCGACTGGCGGCTGCTGAACGCACTGTTCCGCTGCCTGTATGCGGACCACCCGCTGCGGGACGACATCGCCGGCACGGTCGAGAGCATTGCCGAGCTGACGCCGCAGATGCTTTACAGCTGCACCAAGGCGTTCTACGCGCCCTCCAACATGGTGCTGAGCGTGGCCGGCAAGATCACGCTGGCGCAGGCGGTCGATGCCTGCAAGCGCAACGGGCTCTACCGCGCCCGCGCCCCGCATGAGGTCGAGTGGGCGATCCCCGCGCAGAGCGGCCCGCTGCCCCACAGGGAGGCCGTCTTTACAATGCCCGTCACAAAGCCCTGCTTCGGTGTGGCTTACCGGGAGGAGCCGCTGGCCGAGGGGGATATAAAGCGGGAGCTGCTGCTGGATATGCTGGGGGATCTCGTTGTCGGCGGCCTGACGAAGCTTTACCGCCGCCTGTACGATGAGGCGCTTGTCAACCCGGAGTTCTCGGGCGATTTCATCGCGGTGCGCGGTGCCTGCGCCGTGGCCTTTACCGGCGAGAGCGATACCCCGCGCGAGGTCGTGGAGCTGCTGCAGGCAGAGATCGAGCGGATGCGCCGTGACGGTGTGGACCCCGAGGTCTTTATGCTGGTGAAAAACCAGATGTACGGAGAGCTGCTGGGCGATGTCGAGGCCGTGGACGATGCTGCCGAGGAGGCCGCTGCGGCCTGCCTGAAGGGACGCACGCTGGCTGACGAGATCGCTGCACTGGCCGAGCTGACGGTGGACGATGCAAACGCCCTGCTGCGCACGGCCCTGCGGGAGGAAAACCGCGCCTATGTGCAGATCGACCCGGCAGAAGCGTAAAGAGGGGAAAGGTAAAAATGATCTATCATGTGCAATTTCCCGGGTTGGGCCTTGACCTGACCGTGAACCGGGTGGCGCTGTCCATCGGCGGGTTCAATATCTATTGGTACGGCGTTATCATCGCGGCAGGTATGCTGCTGGCGATGCTCTACGCCTTCCGCAATGCCGTGGACTACGGCATTGACTCCGACCGGCTGGTCGATGTGGTGGCCATCGGCACTGTGATGGCCATTGTATGCGCCCGCATCTACTATGTGGCTATGGCGCCCTTTGCCTACCAGAGCATCTGGGAGATGATCGACATCCGCAAGGGCGGCATCGCCATCTACGGCGCGGTCATCGGCGCATTTATCTTTGGCGGGCTGGCCGCCAAATGGCGCAAGGTGCCGCTGCTGCCGTTGTTTGATCTTGTCTCGCTGGGGTTCCTCATCGGGCAGGGTATCGGCCGCTGGGGCAACTTCGTCAATCAGGAGGCGTTCGGCACAAACACAACGCTGCCCTGGGGCATGTACAGCGAGGGGACCGAGGCTTATCTGCGATCCGTGCAGGTCACGCTGCCTGCGGGCATGACGGTGGACCCCACGGCCCCGGTGCATCCCACATTTTTGTATGAGAGCATCTGGTGTCTGGTCGGCTTTCTTGCGCTGGCTGCGTTCTTTAAAAAACGGCGCTTCAACGGGCAGATCTTCCTCGGGTATATCATCTGGTACGGCCTCGGCCGCGCATGGATCGAGGGGCTGCGCACCGACTCGCTGCTCATCGGCAGCACGGGGCTGCGGGCCAGCCAGCTGGTGGCCATCGGCTCGGTGCTCGCGGCAGCTGTGCTGATGGTCATCGGCCTGCGCAGCGCAAAGGGAAAAACGCTGACCGTCACGCTGGCCGTGAGGGACATCAAAAAGCAGGCCGAGGCAGGGGAGCGGTTCACCCCGGATACCCTGCCTGCCAATGCGCCCCACGCCGAGTTCGTCAAGGCCACCGATGCTATGAACGCGCGTCTCGATGCGCTGGATCTGAACACCGTGGAGATCGAAGAAATAGAAGGGCCGCAGGAATAACCGGCAACCGCTTGCAGTACGGCGATAGGTGCTGCTGGTGTAAGGGCTGACACCGCTTTGCCCGCCTTGTGCGGACAAAAAATAGATTTGAAAGAGGGAAAGTATCATGGGAGCAACCATCATTGACGGCAAGGCATTGGCCGCAGCCACGAAGGCCGAAGCTGCAGAAAAGGTCAGGGAGCTGAAAAGCCGGGGCATCAACCCCTGTCTGGCGGTCATTCTGGTAGGCGAGAACCCCGCCAGTCAGGTCTATGTCCGCGGCAAGATCAACGACTGCGCGCAGTGCGGCATCGAGAGCCGCAGCATCAACCTGCCCGCTGACACCACGCAGGAGGCGCTGCTGGCCGAGGTGAAAACGCTGGCGGAGGATGCCGCCGTCCACGGTATTCTGGTGCAGCTGCCGCTGCCCGCCCAGATCGACGAGAAGGCCGTTATTGACGCCATTCCGCCGGAGAAGGATGTGGACGGCTTTTCGCCCGTCAATGTCGGCCGGATGCAGATCGGTGAGCCGTGCTATCTGCCCTGCACCCCGGCGGGCTGCATCCGGATGATCGAGTCCACCGGCACTGAGATCGCCGGCAAGAACGCCGTTGTCATCGGCCGCTCCAACATCGTGGGCAAGCCGGCGGCGCTGCTGCTGCTGGCCAAGAACGCCACGGTCACGATCTGCCACTCCAAGACGGTGAACCTCAAAGAGGTCTGCGCTGCCGCCGATATTCTGGTGGCCGCCGTCGGCCGCGAGGGCTTTGTGACCGGCGATATGGTCAAGCCCGGCGCTGTGGTCATTGATGTGGGCATCAACCGCGGTGCGGACGGCAAGCTGCACGGCGATGTCAATTTTGCCGAGGCTGCCGAGAAGGCCGCCTACATCACCCCGGTCCCCGGCGGTGTCGGCCCGATGACCCGCGCCATGCTCATGCTGAACACAGTCGAGGCCGCAAAGCGGCAGGGCCGCTAAAGGCTTCCCCCCTTGGGGGAAGCTGTCCGCGAAGCGGACTGATGAGGGGCAACCTTGCCATTGCAGCCCACTGATGGGATACAACCGCAGACTTGCCCCTCATCCGGCCCTGCGGGGCCACCTTCAGTCTACGCGCTAAGAGCCGCCTACGGCGGTTGCGCTCCGACACGCGCCAGCGGGCGCAGCCCCTTGGGGGAAGGCAAAAATTTTAACCTTCCCACGCCCGAAACCCCCTTGACAACTGCGGTGGTTATATGGTAAGATACTAGAGCCGCATGGTATGGGCTGTATAAGTGTGTGCATTTTTCGGCACACCGCCCTACGAACCAGCGAGACTTATTGAAAGAGGTTATCACATGTACGCAGTTATCAAAACCGGTGGCAAGCAGTACAGCGTTAAGGTCGGCGACGTTGTTTATGTCGAGAAGCTGAACGCTGAGGACAACAGCGAAGTCACCTTCGATCAGGTTCTCGCCGTTGGCGAGGAGGGCTCTGTCAAGGTCGGCGCTCCCGTTGTTGAGGGCGCTTCCGTTGTTGCCAAGGTCGTTAAGACCGGCAAGGGCAAGAAGCTCAACATCCTGACCTATCGTCCCAAGAAGGGCAGCATGGTCCGCAAGGGTCATCGTCAGCCCTACACCAAGGTGGAAATCACCGCGATTAACGGCTAAGGAGGTAAATCACAATGGCACATAAGAAAGGCGTAGGTTCTACCAAGAACGGCCGTGATTCCGAGTCCAAGCGCCTCGGCGTCAAGCGCGGCGACGGTCAGTTCGTTCTGGCCGGCAACATCCTGGTCCGTCAGCGCGGCACCCACATCCATCCGGGTGAGGGCGTCGGCATCGGCAGCGATGACACCCTGTTCGCTCTGGTCGATGGCCGCGTTCACTTTGAGCGCATGGGCCGTGACCGCAAGCGCTGCACGGTCAAGCAGTAAAAAAACCGGTACGGGCGGGCCTTTGCGGCTCGCTCGTTTTTTGTAGTTATCAGAGAGGTACACAATGGCAACCAGTAATTTTATTGATACCGCCACGATCTGGCTGCACGCCGGCAAGGGCGGTGACGGCGCGGTGACCTTCCACCGCGAAAAATTTGTGGCGGCGGGCGGCCCGGACGGCGGTGACGGCGGCCGCGGCGGCGACATCATCTTTGTGGCGGACGATAACCTGTCCACCCTGATGGACTTCCGCTACAAGCGCAAATACACCGCACCCGACGGCGAGAACGGCCGTGCCAAGCGGATGAGCGGTGCGGACGGTGATGACCTTGTCATCCGCGTGCCGCGCGGCACCGTGCTGAAGGAGGCCGAGACCGACCTCGTCGTGGCAGATCTGACCGGCTCTGAGCCGGTGGTTGTGGCCAGAGGCGGCCGCGGCGGCTGGGGCAACAGCCACTTTGCCACTCCGACCCGCCAGATCCCCAAGTTCGCCAAGCCCGGCCTGCCCGGTGAGGACATGCACCTCAAGCTTGAGCTGAAGGTCATTGCCGATGTGGGTCTGATCGGCTTTCCGAATGTGGGCAAGTCCACCCTCATCAGCATCATCTCGGCGGCGCGCCCCAAGATTGCGAACTATCACTTCACGACGCTGACCCCGGTGCTGGGTGTTGTCCGCGTCGGTCCGGAGCAGAGCTTTGTCTGTGCCGATATTCCGGGTCTGATCGAGGGTGCGGCCGAGGGTGTCGGTCTGGGCCATGACTTTTTGCGCCATGTCGAGCGCTGCCGCCTGCTGCTGCACGTTGTTGATGTCTCGGGCTGCGAGGGCCGCGACCCCAAGGCGGACTTTGAGCAGATCAACCACGAGTTGGCCGGCTTCAGCGCTGAGCTGGCCGACCGCCCGCAGATCGTGCTGGGCAACAAGTGCGACATTGCCACCCCGGAGCAGGTCGAGGAGTTCAAGAGCTATATCGAAGCCAAGGGCCTGACCTTCCTGCCGATCTCCGCCGCGACCCGTCAGGGTGTGGACGGCCTGCCCGCGCTGGTCTACAACCGCCTGAAGGACCTGCCCCCGGTCAAGATCTATGAGGCAGAGTACAAGCGCCCCGACAAGAACGCCCAGCCCACCCGCCCCTTCACGGTGGAGCGCACCGGCGACCACGAGTTTACCGTCGATGCCCCCTGGCTGGAGCGTATCCTTGCCGGTACGAATGTCGAGGACTACGAGAGCCTGCAGTATTTCCAGACGCAGCTGGGTGATTCCGGTATTCTGGACGAGCTGGTCGCGCAGGGCGTTGAGGAAGAGGATACCATCAAGATCGGCGAATATGAGTTCGATTATCTGTATTGATTATGCTGTTTGAAACGAAATCTGAAGTTGACATTCATGAGATGTCGCCGCTGGCACTGGCCTTTGTGGGCGATGCCGTGCTGGAGCTGCTGGTCCGCGCCCGTCTGGTGGGCACGACCCGCCTGCAGCCCAACCGGCTGCACACTGTGGCTACGCATTATGTAAGCGCCCACGCCCAGAACCGGGAGCTGGAGCTGATCGAGCCGATGCTGACCGATGCCGAGGCCGCCGTGCTGCGGCGCGGCAAAAACGCCAGCAAGGCCACGGTGGCCAAGCACGCCACCGTGCAGGAGTACCGCGCCTCCACCGGCTTTGAGTGCCTGCTGGGCTGGCTCTACCTGCAGGGGAAGAATGACCGCATTGAGGAATTGTTCAACGCGATGTGGGATGGATATAAGCCGGAGTAAAACAAAAAGCCTTCCCCCTTGGGGGGAAGGTGGCCGAGGCCCCGCCCGAGGGCGGATGAGGGAAAAGCCTCCGCAATTTGCCCGGTAACGGGTTGTAGTGGCAAGGCCGCCCCTCATCAGCCGCCTGTGGGCGGCAGCTTCCCCCCAAGGGGGAAGCCTTAGGAAACCCGCCTCACTTGCGGCTCTTGCTGTTGGTGGTGTTGGTGCTGTTGTTGGTGCGGCTGGTGCTGCTCTGCTGGGTGCGGTTTGTGGTTTTCTGGGTGCTGTCGCTTGTGCGGTTGGTCGAATTGTTTGTCTGATTCTTTGCCATAGGTGGTTGACTCCTTTCGCAAGTAAAAAAGCGATTTGCGGCCCTTCTGGGCTGCACAGGTAGTTTGCCCGCCCATGGCTTTTTTATGCAAAGGGGGCCGTTTTGGAATTTCCAAAGGATTTTACGGCGCGGGAAAAAACGCTGCTGGGGGACCGCTTTGAGGAGCTGTATACCTACGCCACGGCGCAGCCCGCGCGCGGTGTAACGGTGAATACGCTGCGCTGCACACCGGACTGGTTTGCGGCACACACGGATTTTGCCGCAGAACCGTCAAAATTCTGCCGTACTGCGTTCACCACGGCGGCAGACTTCCGCCCGGGGCGGCACCCGTGGCACCATGCGGGGCTGCTCTACGCGCAGGAGCCGAGCGCATCCGCCCCTGCCGCCTTGCTTGACGTGCGCCCCGGTATGCGGGTGGCGGACCTCTGCGCTGCGCCCGGCGGCAAGACGAGTCAACTTGCGGCTGCCCTGCAGGGGCAGGGCCTGCTGCTGGCCAATGAGTTTGTGGCCGCCCGCGCCGAGATCCTGCGCCAGAATCTGGAGCGGATGGGCGTGACGAACGCCGTCATCACCAACGAGGACACAGCCAGCCTTGCCAAAGCCCTGCCCGGGCAGTTTGACCGGGTGCTGGTGGACGCGCCCTGCTCCGGCGAGGGGATGTTCCGCAAGGAGGCGGTGGCTGCCGCCCAGCACAGTGATGCCCTTGTTGCGCACTGCGCGGAGTTGGGCGCGGAAATTTTAGAAAATGCTGCGGCCCTGCTGGCCCCGGGCGGCGTGCTGGTCTACTCGACCTGCACCTTTGCCCCGGCTGAGGACGAGGCGCAGATCGCAGCCTTCCTTGCGGGCCACCCTGAGTTCACCCTCTGCGACCTGTCCGGCTGCGGCTTTGGCCGCCCGGGAGAGGAAAACCGTGCCCCGGCTGGGTTTGCGGCAGGCTGCTGCCGCCGTATCTGGCCTGCGGACGGCGGCGAGGGGCATTTTATGGCGAAGCTGCAAAAAGCCGCTGATGCCGAGGTTCCGAACCCGCCCAAGGTCAAGCCTCCCAAAGCGGTAAAGCCCCCGGCGGAATGGCTGGAATTTGCCAAGGCCTATTTCCCGGCGCTGGTATCCCGCCCGCTGGCCGGAGCGGGGGAGTGGCTGCTGCTGCCCGCACCGGGCAGCGAGGGGCTGAACACCGCAAAGCTCCGCGTTGTGCGGGGTGGTGTGCTGGCCGGCAGTGTGCTGAAAAAGCGGTTCCAGCCGGCCCACGCGCTCTTTATGGCTTATGGCGCGGACTGCACGAACCGGGAGGAGCTGACGCTCGCCGACCCGCGCACCGCCGCATGGCTGCGCGGCGAGGAGATCGACGCTGCCACCGCGCAAAACGGCTGGTGCGCTGTGCTGGTGGACGGCTTCCCGCTCGGCGGGGGCAAGGTCAGCGGCGGGCGCATCAAAAATCATTACCCAAAAGGGCTGCGCAACCTGCAATAAAGCGCACTGCCCCTCTTGAAAAGCACGGCCTGTTGTGGTATACTATTTTAATGGTAATTATCGGCTTTACTGCCGTTGCCTTGTGAATACAAATTAGGGGGATTTTCCATGTCCGGACATAGCAAATGGAATAACATCAAACGCAAAAAGGAAAAGACTGACGGCGCCCGCGCCAAGGTTTTCACCAAGATCGGCCGTGAGATCGCCGTTGCCGTTAAGGAGGGCGGCGGCAACCCCGCCTCCAACTCCAAGCTGGCTGCGCTGATCGCCAAGGCCAAGGCAAACAGTGTGCCTAATGACAACATCCAGCGTATCATCAAGCGCGCCGAGGGCGGCGATAAGACGGAGTATGAGGCAATCACCTACGAGGGCTACGGCCCCGGCGGCATTGCCGTTATGGTCGAGACCCTGACCGATAACCGCAACCGCACGGCTGCCAACATGCGCCACTACTTTGACAAGTTCGGCGGCAATCTGGGCCAGATGGGCTGCGTCGGCTTTATGTTCACCCAGAAGGGCGTCATCGTTGTCGATCTCGAGGACAAAGATCCTGACGAGCTGATGATGGACGCGCTGGACGCCGGTGCCGATGACTTCGATGCAGGCGAGGAGGCCGCTGAGGTCACCACCAGCCCCGAGAACTTCACCGCCGTCTGCGAGGCACTCGAGCAGAAGGGCTACAAGTTCGTTTCTGCCGATGTGGCACAGGTGCCCTCCACCACCACCACGCTGACCGATCCCGATCAACTGGTCCAGATGGGCAAGCTGCTGGATGCGCTGGATGACGATGACGATGTCCAGAACGCATGGCACACCCTTGAGAACGAGGAAGACCTCGACCGCTAAACCACAGAATGCAAAAAGAGAGTGAAGGGCGACTTTTGCTCTCTTTTTTTAATACTGTAGGGGCGGGCAATGCCCGCCAAGCATGCTTTGATTCAAGAAGGAGAAACACTATGCCTGAACTCCTTTGCCCGCACTGCCTGCAGCCGCTGGAAAACGGCTACCACGGCGAGTGCGTCCACTGCGGGCGCTCGCTGGAGAACCGCAACCCCGAGGGTGCGCTGCCCCTCGGCACCCAGCTGGGCGGCAAGTATACCGTGGGCGCATACCTGAGCGCAGACGGAGACGGCCTTTCCTACCGCGGTGTGCTGAACGCAGAAAAGCGCTTTGTGCTTATCAAGGAATATTTCCCGGTCACGCTCTGCAACGGGCGCAGCGCGTCAGGGGCGCTGATGCCCAAGGAGGAAAAAGAGGTCCTTTTCAAGACGAGCCGCATGGACTTCAAGGATCTGTACGACGATCTGCACAACCTGACCCCGGCCACCGGCCTGTCCACCATCCTCGATGTCATGGAGGAAAACAACACGGTCTACGCGGTGGAGGAGAACGAGAAGGGCATGACCCTCTCCCACTATCTCCACCTGCGCAGCCGCACATTGACCCCTGCCGAGGCGCGCACCCTGCTGCAGCCCATCATGGAGGGCGTGGCGCTGCTGCATACCTCCGGGCTGATCCACCGCGGCATCTGCCCGGACAATATCCTGCTGCCCATTGACGGCACGGCCCGCCTGACGGGCTACGGCACACTGGCCCTGCGCACTGGCGGCAGCGAGCTGAAAAGCCAGCTGTACCCGGGCTACGCCGCGCCGGAGCAATACTCCGCCGCCGAGTTCAGCGGCCGCTATACCGATGTTTACGCATTGGCGGCAGTCTGCTACAGGATGGTCACGGGGCAGACGCCGGTGGCTGCGCCCCAGCGCAGGGTGCGGGACAGTCTGGAGTCTGCCCATAGTCTGGAGGCAGGCGTCCCCACATGGTTCTCGCAGGTATTGGCCTGCGCCATGCGGCTGGACCCCGCCAAGCGGATGCAGACGGTGCCCGAGCTGATGAGCGCCCTGACCGACCCGAATGTCGCCAACGCCATGTTTGAGCGGGGCGATAACCAGATCAGCACCCGCAAGATCATGGCGGTGTCGCTGGTCGTTATCTTTGTACTGGTCGTGCTGCTGCTCTGGAGCCTTGCGGGCGGCAGCAGGGACGGCGGTACGCCGTCCGCCACGCCGCAGCCCACCGCGGCCGCAGCAGCAGGGGAGAATGCAGAAGCTGCGACCGTGCCGAACCTTGTGGGGCTGCGCTATACGACCGACATCAAGGGCAACGATGCCTACAGCGAATTCCGCATCGTCATGGTCGAGCAGGGGTCCGACACCGTGCCGCAGGGCGTTGTCATCAGTCAGGACCCGCCTGCGGGCACGGAAAAGCTGATGGAGGATCAGATTATCCAGATCGTAGTCAGCAGCGGCCCGAATCTTGTGGAGATGCCCGACATCATCGGCTTTACGCAGGCAAACGCCAGCAAAAAGCTGGACGCACTGGGCATCCAGTACAAGATGGTCATGGTCGATAATGACGGCACGATGGCCGCAGGCTGTGTGGCCAAGACCGACTATACGGCGGGCACCAAGATCAATACCGAGAATGTGACGGTCATCGTCAGCATTGCCGGGGAGCGTGACGATACGCTGGTAGCCCAGACGGGGAATGCGGGGGAGAGTACACCCGAACCGACCCCGCAGCCGGAAGCGTGAGTGATAGCGGCAGGTGGGAAAAGCCCCTCCGGTCATCGCTTCGCTCGACCACCTACCCACTGCGTGAGGAGGCTTTTTGAGGCGGCCAAAGGCCGCCGTCAGAAAGGCTCCCCGCCATGCGGGGAGCTGGCCGAGCCTGCGAGGCCTGAGGGGCTTTTCCCGTTTGCGGTGTAAGAAACAAAAAAAGAGCAGTTCGTGAAGAACTGCTCTTTTTCAGTGCATTTTGGCAATGCCAACGCGGCGAGATTAGTCGCTGACGTAGGGCATCAGAGCCATGTAGCGGGCACGCTTGATGGCAACCGTCAGCTCACGCTGATGGAAAGCGCAGGTACCGGTCACACGGCGGGGAATGATCTTGGCGCGCTCGCTCACGTACTTGCGCAGGCGGGGCAGATCCTTGTAATCGATGTGGTCAACGCGGTCAACGCAGAAGGAGCAAACCTTCTTGCGGCCACGATGCATCGGACGAGAAGAACGATCCATAGCCATTGTGGAAACCTCCTTGTTAGAATGATACTTTCGATTTTAGAACGGCAGGTCGCCCTCATCCTCGATCAGTGCAAAGTCATCGTTGCTGCCGGCAGAGTAGCTCGGCGCAGGATTGGCCTGCACAGCAGGACGGGCGGCGGGGGCTGCCATGGGTGCGCCGTAGCCGGCATCACCCATCGGTGCGGCGTTTGCGGATTTGGGAGCGGCAAAGTTGACGTTGTTGGCCACGATCTCGATCGCGGTGCGGTTGTTGCCGTTCTTATCCTGATACTGGCGGCTCTGCAAACGGCCGTCAATAGCGATCAGAGAACCCTTCTGGAAATACTTGCAGACAAACTCTGCCGTGCGATCCCAGGCAACAACATCCAGCCAGTCAGCCTGACTCTGGCCGTTGGCGTCGCGGCGTCCGCGGTCGCATGCGATGCGGAACGAAGCAACGTTTTTGCCGGTCGTGGTCTGGCGCAGCTGCGGGTCCGCGGCAAGGCGGCCCATAATAGCAACAACATTCAGCATTGGTTTACTCCTTACTCCTCAACAGCAAGAGTCATGCTGCGAAGAACGCCCTCAGTGATCTTGAAAACGCGGTCCAGCTCAGCCGGGAAATCGGGCTCGCTGGTGAAGCTGATCACCGTGTACACACCCTCGGTCTCATCGTTGATGGGGTAAGCAAGACGCTTCTTGCCCCAATCATCAACAGAATCGATCGTACCATTCGCTGCGATCAGGTTCTTGAACTTGTTGATCAGAGCGTTGGAAGCCTCTTCGTCGAGGTTCGCGGTGGTAACCATCATGGTTTCGTACTTAGCCATATTCTGTGCACCTCCTTTTGGACATTAGGCCTTCTCTTTTAACGGAAAAGACAAGGATAACTGTGTGATTTCACACAGCATCTAATTATAGCAAGTTTCCGGCGGCTTGTCAATGCAAAATTTGCCCCGCAGGGCGCAAATTTGCGGACTTTTTTGGAATTCTTTGCACAATTACGCAAAATATCCTATTGCTTTTTCCTGCGGCTTTGTTATAATGGGCTTTATAATGCACAACTCTTGCTCGGTATCGCAGCAGTGCCCCTGTCCCCGGTTTGCAATAAAAGAAATGGAGCGTTCGTATGAGAATCGTGGTCGTCGGCCTTGGCAAAGTCGGCCGTGCCTTGACCGCCCAGCTTACGGCGGAAAACAATGACATTGTCGTTATCGACCAGAACCCTGACCTGATTGAGGATATTGTAAACATCTATGATGTGCGCGGCGTGCCCGGCAACGGCGGCAGCTATGAGGTCCAGAAGGAGGCGTTCGAGGACGGCGCGGATCTTCTGATCGCCACGACCTCCAGCGATGAGATCAACATCCTTGCCTGCCTTGTGGCGAAAAAGCTCGGTACGCAGCACACCATTGCCCGTATCCGCAACCCGGAGTATGAGAAGCAGCTGCGCTTTATGCGCGATGAGCTGGGCCTGTCGATGGTCATCAACCCGGAAAAGACCACCGCCCGCGAGATTGCGCGGGTGCTGCGCTTCCCCTCGGCCATCAAGCGCGAGCAGTTCTGCCGCCAGCGGTTTGAGCTGGTCGAATACCGTCTGGCCGAGGACAACCCGCTGGTCGGCCTGCAGCTGGCAGACCTCTACCGCAATATCCGCGTCAAGATCCTGATCTGTGCGGTCGCACGCGGCAGTGAGACGATCATACCCACCGGTGCCTTTACGCTGCAGGCAGGGGATAAGATCTACCTGACCGCCTCGGCCCGGGACCTTGAGTCCTTCTTCCGCCGGCTGAACCTCTTTAAGGAGAAGGCAAACAATGTCATGATCGTCGGCGCAAGCCGGATGGCCTACTACCTCGTCAAGGAGCTGCAGGACATCCAGAAGCGCGTCACCGTCATCGACAGCGATGCGGCCCGCTGCCGGAAAATGAGCGAGAAGTTCCCCGGCGTGCTGGTCATCCACGGGGACGGCGCGGACGCCGAGCTGCTGAGCGAGGAGCGCATCACCGAGATGGACGCCTTTGTGGCGCTGACCGGTCTGGACGAGACGAACATCATTCTGGCAATGTATGCCTCCCAGATGAACTCCTGCAAGGTGGTGGCAAAGATCAACCGCAGCTCCTTTGCAGATCTGGCCACAGCCAAGGGCATGGTGGACAGTGTGGTCTCCACGGCATCGGTTACATCGGAGTCCATCGCCCTGTATGTCCGCGCCATGCAGAACAGCTTTGAGTCGGAAAACATCAAGACGCTGCACCGCCTTGTGGGCGGCCGGGTCGAGGCGCTGGAGTTCAATGTGGCCCCGGGCCTGCCCTTCATCGGTGTGCCGCTCAAGGATCTGACGCTGCGCAAGGGCCTGCTGGTGGCAGGCATCGTGCGCCGCAGCGGCCAGACGGTCATTCCCTCCGGCAATGACGCCCTGCAGGAGGGGGACGATGTCGTCATCGTCACCACCGACACGACGCTGCACGCGCTGCGTGACATTGTAAAGTGAGGACAGCGGCATGAACTATAAAATGGTAGGGTTTGTGCTGGGGCGCATCTTCCTGATCGAGGCGGCGCTGATGCTCTTACCCATGGGGTGCGCAGCGATCTACGGCGAGTGGGCCTCGATTCCCGCATTCCTGATCCCGGTGCTGATCCTGCTGGTGCTGGGCCTTGCCGCCAGCCTGAAAAGCCCCAAGGACACCAAGATCTACGCCCGCGATGGTCTGGCCATCGTGGCGCTGGTCTGGGTGCTGCTGTCGGTTTTCGGCGCGCTTCCCTTTGTCATCACCGGCGAGATCCCGTCCTTTGTAGACGCCTTTTTTGAGACGGTCTCGGGGTTTACGACCACCGGCTCCACAATTTTGACCGATGTTGAGTCGCTGAGCCACGGCATCCTGTTCTGGCGCAGCTTTTCCCACTGGATCGGCGGCATGGGCGTTCTTGTTTTTGCGATGGCGGTGCTGCCCATGACGGACGGCCGCGCCATGCACCTGATGCGCGCCGAGGTCCCCGGCCCGACCTGCGGCAAGATCTCGAGCAAATTGAGCGACAGCGCCAAGATCCTCTACGCCATCTATCTCGCCATGACCGTTATCGAGACGGTCATGCTCTGCGCGGGCGGCATGCCGCTGTTTGACGCGCTCATTCACTCCTTCGGCACGGCGGGCACCGGCGGCTTCAGCAACAAGGCGCTGAGCGTGGGTGCCTACAACGACCCCTATTTTGAGGTCGTGATCGGCGTGTTCATGCTGCTGTTCGGCATCAACTTCAACCTGTATTATTTCCTGCTGCTCCGCCATTTCCGTGAGGCTCTCGCCTCGGAGGAGCTGCATGTCTATCTGGGCATCGTGGCGTTCTCGACCCTGACCATCACGGCGAACATCGCAGGGCTGTACGACTCTGTCGGCACGGCGCTGCGCACGGCGTTCTTTCAGGTGTCGTCCATCGTGACGACCACGGGCTACGCCACGGCGGACTTCAACCTCTGGCCGACTTATTCGCGGGTCGTCATCGTGATCCTGACCTTTGTGGGGGCCTGCGCCAGCTCAACGGCGGGCGGCTTGAAGGTCTCCCGCGTTATCATCTTCTTCAAGGCAGCGCGGCAGGATCTGAACAAGATGCTGCACAGCCACGCCGTCACCACGGTCCGGTTTGAGGGCAAGCCGCTGGACGAAAAGACCCTGCGCGGCGTACACAACTATTTCAACATTTATGTCCTGCTGCTGACGCTGTCGGTGCTGCTTGTCTCACTGGACGGCTTTGATGTGGTCACGACCTTTACAGCGGTTGCGACCTGCCTGAACAATGTCGGCCCCGGTCTGGAGCTGGTCGGCCCGATGGGCAGCTTTGCGGAATTTTCCGCCCCGGTCAAGCTGCTGCTGGCCTTTGATATGCTGGCAGGCCGCTTGGAGCTTTACCCGATGCTGACACTGTTTGCCCCGCGCCTGTGGCGCAAGCGCATCAACGCGATGCACGAGGCGAGAGCGAAATAAGTACGAGAGTTTTATTCCTTTTCTTGCAAAAAAAGGAGCCGAAAAGAACTCCAAACAAATAAAGAAAAATGCGGGAGACTGCCGGTAAAAGGGCAGTTTCCCGCGTTTTGTTACTTACTCTACGAATAGCGAATCGTCCCCATACCGCCCAATATAGGATGGGTCTTTCTCGGAATAATACAAATTGCCCAGCACTTCTTCCGGGGCGTTGTCGGCCAGGTAGCGCGCGTGCAGCTCGGTGGCGAAATGGGTGCCCTGCAAAATTTGCAGTGTGTCCGTGTAGCTGGTGCCGTCGATCTCATATTTGACCGTGATGATGTAGACGTAATCGGTGTTGCTCCCATTGACAGAGTAGGAGGTGTGCGCCGTCGCTTTCATGTCGGTAATGCGATAGGCGTCCGGCAAAATCACGCTGGTGTAGGTATGCTTGCGGTAAATATCCATCCCCAGCACAATAAGGATGGAAAACAGTATGCCGATCCCGCAGACGGCCAGCGCCGCCAGCAGCGCCTTCTTGTCGGATTTGGTAATTTTCAGCTTCATGCGGCAGGCCTCCTACAGCGTTTTCTCTATTATACCATACACCGCTGCCTATGTCTATTTCCCGCCGTGCCCGCATACCTTGTACCAGACCATAACAGGGGAGGGGCTTGTAATGCGGCGCAATGCAAACCGGGAGGAACGAGGCGGGCGGCTGCTGTCCGCGCTGGCTGCGGCGGTGCTGCTGACGCTGCTGCTCGGCATTATTCATCGGCTGTACCACTGTGAATATACCGATACCGACACCCCCAACGACTGTTTTGCCGTGTCGGCTGCCACCGGGGAGACAGCGCTGCCCAAAATGGTCTGCCTGACCTTTGATGACGGACCGAGCAAAAATACCGTGCCGATTCTGGAAATCCTTGATCGGGAGCAGGTCCCGGCCACCTTTTTTGTCTGTGCGCAGGACGCCAACGAGCGCTATCTGCCGCTGGTGGCAGACATTGCAGCGGCGGGGCACCAGATTGCGCTGCACAGCGCGACACATCAGTACTCGAAAATTTACGCGAGCACCGATGCCTTCTGGCAGGACATCAAGGCGCTGCGGCAGGCGCTGGAACCCTATGTTGACATCGGCGGCATTGACTGGCTGCGCTTTCCCGGCGGCAGCACAAACACAGTCAGCCACCGCTACGGCGGGCGCGGCATTATGAAAACGCTCAAGGCGCAGGCCGAACAGAAGGGCTACCACTGGATCGACTGGAATGTCTGCGCAGAGGATGCCACCGCCAGCCACCCCGATGCGGCGCAGATCCTGCGCAATATCCGCCGCGATGCCGAGGGGCACGACCTCTGCGTGGTGCTGCTGCACGATACCAAGGCCACCGGCCAGACCGTGAAGGCCCTGCCGGACATCATACAATGGTTCCGGGAGGAGGGCTATACCTTTTGTACGGTCGCACAGATGCAGGCTGTCAAGGATGAGGTAAGCCAGCCGAATGAACAGCCAGCCGGGTAATACGGCCGGCGCATCTGACGAAAGGCCCGGCATAACACCCGCCAGAGGCTTTATTCTGGTAAGAAAAGGGGCACGCCTATGTGAAATTGTACAAAATAAACAGCAAATCCTTGCAATGTGGAACAAAACGGGGTATAATGTACAAGAATCGCGTGAAGGGCAGGAGGGAGAAAACACCATGCGCAAAACGGAAAGCCAGAAGATCGCGCTCTGCGGTATGCTGGGGGCGTTGTCGGTGGTGCTTCTGCTCATCGGCAGCGCCTTACAGGTCGGCACCTACGCTGCGCCGATGCTCGCGGCTTTTCTGCTCATTCCGGTGCTGGAGGACTACGGCCCGCGCTATGCGCTGACTCTCTACGCAACGGTGTCGATTTTGGCCGTGCTGCTTGTGCCGGAGACTGAGCTGGCGTTTTTCTATGTGCTGGTCATGGGGTATTACCCCGTGCTGCGCGTGAAACTCAATGCACTAAAAAACACGGTACTGCGTTGGGTTATAAAATTTGCGGTGTTCAATGCGGCTACGGTGCTGGTGTATTTGCTGCTGTTTGCGCTGCTGGGGCCTGCTGTGCTGGACGAACTGCTGGCCGATGGAACGGCCATGCTGGCGGCGCTTTTGGCCGCAGGCAACCTGTCCTTCTGGCTGTGCGACCGGGCGCTGGCCGCGCTGACGCGGTATTACCATCTGGTGGTCAAGCCAAAACTGAAAAAGAAGTTCTGATTTTGGAAGGAGAAAAACATGTGGTACGAGGAAGCGGTAGTTTATCAGATTTATCCGCTGGGTCTTTGCGGTGCGCCGCTGCAGAACAGCGGTGACCAGACACAGGCCGGGGAGCATCGCCTGCTGCGTGTGCTGGACTGGGTGGAGCACATCAAGAAGCTGGGAGCAACCTGCGTGCTGTTCAACCCGCTGTTTGAGAGTGACGCCCACGGCTATGATACCCGCGACTACAACAGGGTAGACTGCCGCCTTGGCACCAATGATGATCTCAAGCAGGTCTGTGCGGCGCTGCATGCGGCGGGTATCCGGGTCCTGCTTGACGGTGTTTTCAACCATGTGGGGCGCGGCTTCTGGGCGTTCCGCGATGTGCAGGAGAAGCGCTGGGACAGCCCCTATAAGGACTGGTTCCATATCAGCTTTGACGGCAACACGAATTACAATGACGGCTTCTGGTATGAGGCGTGGGAGGGCTGCAACGAGCTGGTCAAGCTGAATCTGCAGAACCCTGAGGTCAAAAACTACCTGTTCGATGCCGTGCGCGGCTGGGTGCGCGACTATGACATTGACGGCCTGCGTCTGGATGTGGCCTACTGTCTCGACCTCGGCTTTTTGGCAGAGCTGCGCGGATTGGCAAACAGCATCAAGCCGGAGTTTGTGCTGGTGGGTGAGACGCTGCACGGCGATTACAACCGCTGGATGAACGACCACGCCTGCCACAGCGTGACGAACTATGAGTGCTACAAGGGGCTGTATTCCAGCTTCAACACCGGCAACATGCACGAGATCAGCTACAGCCTGAACCGCCAGTTCGGCGCGGAGCAGTGGTGCCTGTACACGGGTAAGCACCTGCTGAGCTTTGTGGATAACCACGATGTGACGCGCATTGCTACGATCCTGACCGACAAGAGCTGCCTTGCGCCCCTCTACGGGTTGCTGTTCGGCATGCCCGGCGTGCCGGCGGTCTACTATGGCAGTGAGTGGGGCATGGAGGGCGACAAGAAAAACGGCGACCCGACGCTGCGCCCGGCCATCGAAAAGCCGGAGGAGAACGGCCTGACCGCATGGATCGCCGCGCTGGCCCATGCCCGCACAGGCAGCAAGGCGCTGTGCCGGGGCAGCTACCGCAATGTGCTGGTGCAGCCGAAGCAGCTGATTTTTGAACGCTATGCCGACGGCGAGCGGGTGCTGGTAGCCATCAATGCGGACGGCAATCCGTTTGACGCCCACTTTGACGCAGGCTGCGGCCGCGCGGTAGACCTCATCACCGGGGCCGACCACGACTTCGGCGGCGGCAGCACATTGGAGCCATACAGTTGTCATTTCTGGAAATGTGAACGATAATACGATATAAAAAGGCACCTGCCGATTCCCCGGCAGGTGCCTTTTTGTACTAGTGCTGCAGGGGGCAATGCAGGCATCTGCCCCTACAGGATGGTCCTAGTTATTTACAGGTTCGTATAGCCCATCAGCTTTTCATCCACCGCGGCGGCGGTGTCGCGGCCCTCGCGCAGCGCCCACACGACAAGGCTCTGGCCGCGGCGCATATCGCCGCAGGCGAACACTTTCGGGTCGGCGGTGGCGTACTTCACATCGGCCACCGTGCCGCGCGCCGTCAGCTCTACGCCGAAGGCATCCGCCACATACGGCTCACAGCCGGTAAAGCCAGCCGCGATCAGCACCAGATCACAGTCTACCGTGTATTCCTCGCCGGTGGGGACCATCTGGCGGCGGCCGTCTACGACCTCGCTCTTCAGCTTGGCGATCAGCGCACCGCAGACCTGCCCGGATTCGTTTTTATAAAACTCCTTCACGGTGGTCTGGTAGACGCGGGGGTCATTGCCGAACAGGGCGATGGCCTCCTGCTGGCCGTAGTCGGTTTTCAGCACACGCGGCCACTCCGGCCAGTCGTTGCCGGGGGCGCGGGCGGCGGGCGGGCAGGGCATCATCTCCAACTGGGTAACGCTCTCGCAGCCCTGACGGATGGCCGTGCCTACGCAGTCGTTGCCGGTGTCACCGCCGCCGATGACCAGCACCCGCTTGCCGGCGGCAGAAACCGCGCGACCGTCCGCAAAAGCGGAATCCAGCAAACTGCGGGTCACGCTGGTCAGGTAATCCACCGCAAAGTAGATGCCCTGCGCATCGCGGCCGGGTACATTGATGTTGCGGGCCTGCTTGGCGCCGCAGCAAAGCACGACCGCATCATAGCGGGACTTCAGCTCCTCAGCACTGACGGTGCTGCCCACATCCGCGCCAAAAACAAACTCGATGCCCTCATCCTGCAAAATTTTTACCCGGCGGTCGATGACCCACTTTTCCAGCTTCATGTTGGGGATGCCGTACATCAGAAGGCCGCCGGCGCGGTCCTCGCGCTCATAGATCGTCACCTTGTGGCCGCGCTTGTTGAGCAGGTCCGCCACCGAAAGCCCCGCAGGCCCCGCGCCGATGACAGCCACCGTCTTGCCGGTGCGTGCCGGGGGCGGAACCGCGTGGATAGCGCCGCTCTCATAGCCGTATTCCACAATGGCACGCTCGTTCTCCTTGACGGTCACGGGATCACCCGTGACATTGCCGCAGGTGCAGGCGGCCTCGCACAGGGCAGGGCAGACCCGGCTGGTAAACTCCGGGTAGCGGTTTGTGGCGATCAGGCGGTGTACGGCCAGATCCCACTTGCCTTGATAGACCAGATCGTTCCACTCGGGGATGAGGTTGTTCAGCGGGCAGCCGCTGAACATCCCGCCCAGCCGGACGCCGCTCTGGCAGAAGGGCACGCCGCAGTCCATGCAGCGCGCGCCCTGCGCCTGCTGCTCGTCGGTGTGCAGCGGAAGATGAAACTCGTTGAAATTCCGGATGCGCTCCTCGGGCGGCAGCTCCAGGCTGGTCTGCCGTGCGATCTCGATAAATCCTGTCGGTTTTCCCATTGTAGTCTGCCTCCCTTATTTTGTGTTTTTCATGGCGTAGAACGCTTCCATCTGCGCCTGCTCGCTGTCCTCGCCCTTTTCTTCCATCTGGGCAATCAGGCGCAGCATCTTGTCGTAATCGTGGGGCAGGACCTTCTTGAACTTGGGCAGGTATTCGCCAAAGTTGTCAAGGATGTGTCTGCCGCGCGGCGAGCCTGTCAGCTCGACATGCTCACGGATCAGGTCTTTTAACAGCGATACATCGTACTTATGCTCAACAGGCTCCAGACTGACCATGTCCTTGTTGACGCGCTGGTAGAAGTCCCAGTCCTCGTCCAGCACATAGGCGATGCCGCCGCTCATGCCGGCTGCAAAGTTTTTGCCGGTCTTGCCTAAGACCACCACCGTGCCGCCGGTCATGTACTCGCAGCCGTGGTCGCCCACGCCCTCGACAACGGCGATGCCGCCCGAGTTGCGCACGCAGAACCGCTCGCCCGCGACACCGTTGATAAACGCCTTGCCGCCCGTGGCACCGTAGAGCGCCACATTGCCGATGACAATGTTCTCGCTGCGGTCAAAGGCGGCGTTTTTCGGCGGGTAGACGATGATCTTGCCGCCGGACAGCCCCTTGCCGATGTAGTCGTTCGCATCGCCGACCAGCTCCAGCGTCAGCCCCTTGGGGAGGAACGCGCCGAAGCTCTGGCCGCCATAGCCGTGGCAGACCACATGGAAGGTGTCATCAGGCAGCGTATTGCCGAACTTGGCGGTGATCTCACTGCCGAAGATCGTGCCGAACGCACGGTCGGTGTTGCCGACATTCAGCGCAACGGTCATCGGCTTCGGCTCGGCGGCATCAAAGCTCTTCTTGAATTTCTTCATCAGAACGCGCATGTCGGGGGTCTTTTCAAGCTGGAAGTTATAGACAGCCTTCGGGTCGAAGTGAATGTTGGAATTTTCGATGAGCGGGTTCTGCAGCAGCGCCGAGAGGTCCATCTCACCGGCGCGGGAGCCTGCGGGGGCAGGCTTGACCTTAAGCAGGTCGGTGCGGCCCACCAGTTCATCGACGGTGCGCACGCCGAGCTTTGCCATGTACTCACGCAGATCCTCGGCCATAAAGCGCATAAAGTTCATGATGTACTCGGGCTTGCCCTTGAACCGCTTGCGCAGCTCGGGGTTCTGGGTGCAGATGCCCATCGGGCAGGTGTCGAGGTTGCAGACGCGCATCATGACGCAGCCCATCGCAACGAGGGGGCCGGTGCCGAAGCCGAATTCCTCGGCACCCAGCAGGGCGGCGATGGCTACATCGCGGCCGCTCATCAGCTTGCTGTCGGCCTCGATGCGCACGCGGCTGCGCAGACCGTTCATGATCAGGCACTGGTGTGCTTCGGCCAGACCCAGTTCCCACGGCAGACCGGCGTTGTGGATGGAGTTGCGCGGCGCCGCGCCGGTGCCGCCGTCAAAGCCGGAAATCAGGATGACCTCGGCACCCGCCTTGGCCACGCCGGCTGCAATCGTGCCGACGCCGGCCTCGCTGACCAACTTGACATTGATGGCCGCCTTGCGGTTGGCGCACTTCAAATCGTAGATGAGCTGCGCCAGATCCTCGATCGAGTAGATGTCATGGTGCGGCGGGGGAGAGATGAGCCCCACGCCGGTCGTGGAGTTGCGGGTCTTGGCGACCCACGGGTAGACCTTGCCGCCGGGCAGCTGGCCGCCCTCGCCGGGCTTGGCGCCCTGCGCCATCTTGATCTGAATCTCGCTGGCGGAGACGAGGTACTTGCTGGTGACGCCGAAGCGGGCGGACGCCACCTGCTTGATGGCGGAGTTGCGCTCTGTGCCGAAGCGGTCCTCGGCCTCGCCGCCCTCGCCGGTGTTGGACTTGCCGCCCAGCCGGTTCATGGCGATGGCCATACACTCGTGGGCTTCCTCGGACAGCGCGCCGTAGCTCATGGCGGCGGTCTTGAACCGCTTCACGATGGAGTCCACGCTCTCGACCTCATCGAGCGGGACGCCCGCCTCGGGGTAGTTGAAGTCGAGCAGGCTGCGCAGATGCATCGCATCGCCGCCCTCATTGGCGGCGGCCGCCGTGTACTGCTTGAAGATGTCGTAGCTGTCGGTCCAGCAGGCCTGCTGCAGCAGGTGGATGGTCTGCGGGTTGTACAGGTGCTGCTCGGCAGCGGGACCGCCGCGGTACTTGTGCGCGCCTAAGCTCGGCAGCTCGCGGTTGATGTCCAGCCCCAGCGGGTCAAACGCCTCCTGATGGCGGGCCTCCAGATCGTTCTGGATGTCCTGAATGGTAATACCGCCCACGCGGGAGACGGTGTTCGTGAAGTACTTGTCCACGACCTCCTTGCTGATGCCGAGCGCCTCAAAGATCTGGCTGCCTGCGTAGGACTGGATGGTGGAGATGCCCATCTTGGAGGCAATCTTCACGATGCCCGCCAGCACGGCGCGGTTGTAGTCCTGCACGGCGGCGTAGTAGTCCTTGTCCAGCAGGCCGTCCGTGATGAGCGCGCCAATCGTCTCCTGCGCAAGATAGGGGTTGATGGCGGCGGCACCGTAGCCCAGCAGGGTCGCAAAGTCATGCACAAGGCGCGGCTCGCCGCTCTCAAGGATCAGGGCCATGGCGGTGCGCTTGCGGGTGCGCACCAGATATTTGCTGACCGCGCCGACAGCCAGCAGGCTCGGGATCGCAACATGATACTCGTCAATGTCACGGTCGGACAAAATCAGGATGTTTGCGCCGTCGCGGTAGGCGCGGTCCACATCGACAAACAGCCGGTCGATGGCTTTTTCCAGATCGGTGTTCTTGTAGTAGCAGATGGACAGCGTTACAACCTTGAAGCCGGGCACATCCATCGCCTTGATCTTGAGCAGGTCGGTCTCGGTCAGGATCGGGTTCTCGATCTTCAGCACCTTGCAGTTGTCTGCGTTTTCCTCCAGCAGGTTGCCCTGCGCACCGACATAGACGGTGGTGGAGGTGACGATCTTCTCACGCAGGGCATCGATCGGCGGGTTTGTGACCTGTGCGAACATCTGCTTGAAATATTCGCTCAGGGATGGGCGGGTGTGGCTCAGCACCGCCAGCGGAGTATCGCTGCCCATCGCCCCGGCAGGCTCGCTGCCGTTCTTCGCCATCGGCAGCAGGATCGTCGAGACATCCTCATACCGGTAGCCGAACGCCTTCTGCAGCCGGACAAGCTGCTCCTTGGTGTAGGAGGGAACCTTTTTGTTGGGGACCTTCAGGCCGGAAAGCGGGACCAGATTGCGGTCCAGCCACTCGCCGTAGGGCTGGCGGCCGGCGTAGTCGGCCTTCAGCTTTTCATCATCGACAAGCTCGCCTTTGATGGTATCGACCAGCAGCATCTTGCCGGGGCGCAGGCGGTCCTTGCGGACGATCTCCTCAGCAGGCAGATCCAGCACGCCGACCTCGCTGGAAAGGATCAGCCGCCCATCCTTTGTGATATAGTAGCGGCTGGGGCGCAGACCATTGCGGTCCAGCACCGCGCCCATGACATCACCGTCACTGAACAGGATGCTGGCAGGGCCGTCCCACGGCTCCAGCATCGTGGCGTAATACTGGTAAAAGTCGCGCCGCTTGGGGTCCATCGCCTTGTTGTTGTCCCACGGCTCGGGGATCGTGACCATGACGGCCAGCGGCAGATCCATGCCGTTCATGACCATAAATTCCAGCGTGTTATCCAGCTGGGCAGAGTCAGAGCCGCCCTGATTGACGATGGGCAAAACCTTCGTCATATCGTCCTTCAGATAGTTGGAGCCGATGGTCTCCTCGCGCGCAAGCATCGTATCCACATTGCCGCGGATCGTGTTGATCTCGCCGTTGTGCAAAATAAAGCGGTTGGGGTGGGCGCGGTTCCAGCTGGGGGCTGTGTTGGTGGAAAAGCGGCTGTGTACCATGCCGATGGCAGATTCGTAGTCGGTGTCCTGCAGGTCGGGGTAGAACAGCCGCAATTCCTTGACGAGGAACATGCCCTTGTACACGATGGTACGGCTGGACAGGCTGCAGACATAGGTATCAGGGCTGGACTGCTCAAAAACGCGGCGCACCACATACAGGCGGCGGTCAAAGGCAATACCGGCGTCCAGACGCGGCGGCTTGCCTACAAAGCCTTGCCAGATGCTGGGCATACAGGCCACAGCCTTGTGGCCAAGGATCGCAGGGCAGGTGGGTACCTCGCGCCAGCCCAAAAACGGCAGACCCTCTTTTTTGCAGACGATCTCAAATAGCTTTTTGGCCTGGTTGCGCTTCAGCTCATCCTGCGGGAAAAAGAACATGCCAATGCCGTATTCGCGCTCTTTCCCAAGTGTGATGCCCAGCTCGGCCGCAATTTTCTGAAAGAATTTGTCGCTGATCTGTGTCAGAATGCCTACGCCGTCGCCGGTCTTGCCCTCGGCGTCCTTGCCTGCGCGGTGCTCAAGATGCTCCACGATCTGCAGTGCATCGTCAATGGTCTGGTGGCTCTTGCGGCCCTTGATGTCCACGACCGCACCGATGCCGCAGTTGTCATGCTCAAATTGGGGGCTGTACAGCCCGGCGGGGGACTTGCGCTCGGTAAAGTTTTCCATGCCTTGTAATCGCTCCTTCCCAAATGCCGAAAGCATCGCAGCTACGCACATAACGCTGCAGCTCTCGGGGTAAACAAAAAAAGACGCCCCCACAGGGCGCACAGGCCCCTTGTGGGAACGTCTTTGTTCTTGTCTGCATCATACCATAGATACAGGCGCTTTACAATGCTAAAGCAAAAGATTTTACGGAAATTAAGCGAAAAAGATTTCTAAATTTAATTTGAGAAGGTAAAACCTAATAAAATTAAGCCGCGTGGACTTTCTGCCGCTTTGTAGGGGCGGCATATATGCCGCCCGCGGCTTAACGGCATACCCCTTTTCCGGTTTGCATCGTAGGGAGGGGTCTTGACCCCTCCGCGGCGGCCAGAGGGCTGGCCGCCCTACGGTCTGCCGGAAGGTACATGCCGCCCTGCGGGGCGTCGGGGACGCCGCCCCCTACAAAGTACGCCGCGCTGTAGGGGCCGGGCATGCCCGGCCCGCGGCCTCCCGGAACCGCCCGTTTACGGTTGCTCCGCAGGGGAGAGATTCATCCCTCCCGCGCCGTGTGCCGCTGCCGCCCAAACAAAAACCGCGCAAGGCTTTTCGCCCTGCGCGGTCATTTTGCATACTAAAAAACGTTACGCCGTCTTTTCCTCATTCTGCTTTTTCAGCTCGGCAAGGATGTCGGCGAGCAGCTCCTCCTGCGTGGGGGCGGCGGGGGCTTCCGGCTCTGCGGGGGCCTCCTCCTTGTGCTTGCCAAGGTCCATCAGCTTGTTCATGCCCTTGACGATGAGGAACAGCACCAGCGCCATGATCAGGAAGTTGATGACCGAGGTGATGAAGGCACCGTACTTGAAAACCAGCTTGCCATCGCCGAAAACATCCCACATCATAGCGTCAAAGTTGACCTTGCCCAGAATACCCAGAATCGGGCTGATGAGGTTATCAGTCAGCGAGGTCACAAGCGTTGAGAACGCACCGCCGATGATGACACCGATGGCCATATCCATCATGTTGCCCTTCAGGGCAAAGGATTTGAACTCTTCCCAGAACTTCTTCATAAAGAAACACCTCTTTCCAAAAACTGCGGCGCGGTGTTGTTCCGCGCCGCAGCAAATTTACCGTAATACCGCCGGAGCGGCATTTAGAATTATGCGGTATTGCCCTTACTTTTTCAGCAGCTTGGCCACCGTCTGGGCGGCGTTGTCAAGGTAGTCGCCCGCAAAGACCTCGATCATGCCGGCATCGGCCTCTTTGGCCAGCTCGGGGTCAATGGGCATTTTTGCCAGCACCGGCAGGCTGTACTTGTCGGCAATCTCATCCACATGGCTGTCGCCAAACACATGGATGTGCTTGCCGCAGTCGGGGCAGACGGCGTAGCTCATATTTTCGACCAGACCCAAAATGGGCACATGCATCATCTGGGCCATCTGGACGGCCTTGCCGACGATCATGCCGACCAGCTCCTGCGGGCTGGACACGATAACGATGCCGTCCACCGGCAGCGTCTGAAAGACGGTCAGCGGCACATCGCCGGTTCCCGGGGGCATATCAACGAACAGGAAATCAACATCCCACACGACCTCCTGCCAGAACTGCTTGACAGCACCGGCAATGACGGGGCCGCGCCAGACCACGGGGGCCTCGGGGTCATCGAGCAGCAGATTGATGCTCATGATCTCAACGCCGGTGCGGCTGCAGATCGGGTTGATGCTCTCGCCGTCACCGGTGGCAGGACCCTTCACGCCGAACAGGCGGGGAATAGAAGGGCCGGTAATATCGGCGTCCAGCACGCCGGCCTTATAGCCAAGGCGGCGCATCGAGACGGCCAGCATGGCGCTGGTCATGCTTTTGCCGACGCCGCCCTTGCCGGAAACAACGCCGATGACCTTTTTGATACGGCTTCTTGCGTGCGGCGGCTCATGCTGCGGCGCGCGGTGATCGCAGTTAGCCTGACAGCTGCTGCAATCATGGGTACATGCTTCGCTCATTTGTAAATGCTCCTTTAAAAATGCTTTTATAACAGTGTACCAAAATTCGCGCAGCTTTGCAAGATGCTGCGCAGCGAAAAGGCTTCCCCCAGAGGGGGAAGCTGTCCGCGAAGCGGACTGATGAGGGGCAGACTTTCAGTGATTGCCCGGTAACGGGTGGCCGCGATAACATCGCCCCTCATCCGGCCTGCGGCCACCTTCCCCCAAGGGGGAAGGCTTCACACGCTGGTATACCCGCTGCGCCTTCCGCATATCCATCAGCAGGGGAAGGGGGCGGCGTATGAACAACCGCAGGAATTATCTGCACAATGCAGCGCTGCTTACCGGGTCGGGGCTGGTGCTGCGGCTGCTGGGTATGGGGCTCCGGGTCATGGTGGCAGCGTCCCTCGGCAGTGAGGGGATGGGGCTGTACCAGCTGATTCTGGCGCTTTACATGGTGTTCGTCTCCTTTGCCACGGCGGGCATCCATGTGGCCTCGGCGCGTCTGGCAGCCCAAAGTCTGGCCCGCGGCAGCGGTATGGCGCAGACGCTGCGCGGGCTGTGCGGCACGGCACTGGGCTTTGGCACGGCGGCCATGGCTGCGCAGGCTGTGCTGGCAGGCCCCTGCGCGCGGTATCTGCTGCATGACATCCGTGCCGAGACGGCGCTGCTGATCCTGGCGCCGAGTCTGCCGTTTATGGCGGTATCGGGGGCGGTGCGGGGGTGCTTTCTGGCGGCACGGCGGGTGCAGCCCAACATCACAGCGCAGCTTGTTGAGCAGCTTGTGCGTATGGCGGTAGCTGCGGCGGGGCTGCGCCTGCTGGCGTGCTGGGGGGCGGGCTACGGCTGCGCGGCTGTCATGCTGGGCAACACAGTCAGCGAGGGAATCTCCTGCGGTATTATGCTGCTTTTTGCTGCCCGAACACCGGAATTTGCGCCCCGTCCCGGCGCCCCGCTGCACCCCTACACCGTGCGGGAGCTGTACAGTATCCTCTGGCCGGTCGAGGGCAGCCGCCTGCTGGCCAGCGCCCTGCAGGCCGCCGAAAGCAGCCTGATCCCTTATACGCTTACCCTCTATACCGGCAGCCGCACTGCGGCGATGGCGCAGTACGGTGCGCTCAAGGGGATGGCGCTGCCGCTGCTGTTTTTTCCGTTTTCGGTGCTGACCGCCCTGTCCGGCCTGCTGATGCCGGAGATCACCCGCGCCCACACCCGGGGGGATGCAGCCGCTGCGCGGCGGCTGGTGTTTACCATGCTGCGCTTCACCGGTGGGTTTTCTGTATTGGCGGGGGCAGGGTTTGTGCTGCTGGGCGCGCCGCTGGCAGAGCTTGTCTACCGCGATGCCATGGTGGGCCGCTATGTGCAGATTTTGGGGCTGGCCGCGCCCTTCATGTATCTGGAAAGCATGGTGGACGGTGTACTCAAGGGATTGGGGGAGCAGCTGGCCACCTTCCGGTATTCGCTGCTGGATTCGGTGTTCCGCATCACGGCCATCCGGCTTGTGCTGCCGCAGTGCGGCATGGCAGGCTTCCTGTGGATTATGATCGCATCAAATGTGATGACATGCGGATTGAATATGAGAAGGATGATGGTACAAATAAAAAAGCCTTCCCCCTAGGGGGAAGGTGGCCGAGGCCCCGTCCGAGGCCGGATGAGGGGAGGCTTACGGAGGTACTCCGTGAACGGGGAGGTACGGCAGGCTCTCCCCGTATCAGTCCGCTTCGCGGGCAGCTTCTCCCCCAGAGGAGAAGCCTTTGGCGCGGGTCACAGCGTTTCCGCGCTCACAAGGCCGTTCCACAGCCGGTAGTAGACGCCCTGCCGGGCAAGCAGCTCCGCATGGCTGCCCTCCTCCTCGATGCCGTCCTGGCCTAAGACAAGGATGCGGTCGGAGTTCTGGATGGTCGTCAGCCGGTGGGCAATCGTCAGGGTCGTGCGGCCCTTGGCCAGCTTGTCAAGGCTCTGGCCGACCAGAATCTCGCTCTCGTTGTCCAGCGCACTGGTGGCCTCGTCCAGCAGCAGAATGCGCGGGTTCTTCAAAAATACGCGGGCAATGGCAAGGCGCTGCTTCTGCCCGCCCGAAAGCTTGACGCCGCGCTCACCGACATAGGTGTCGTAGCCGTTCTTCAATGCGCGGACAAAGCCGTCGGCTCCGGCCAGACGGGCGGCCTCCTCGATCTCGGCGCGGGTCGCACCGGGGCGGCCGTAGGCGATGTTCTCCGCCACGGTGCCGCTGAACAGGTAGACATCCTGCTGCACCACGCCGATGGCCTCGCGCAGGCTGCGCAGTGTGACGCTGCGCACATCCTGCCCGTCGATCAGGATCTTACCGCCCGTCACATCATAAAAGCGGGGAATCAGGTTGCAGAGCGTGGTCTTGCCGCCGCCGGAGGGACCGACCAGTGCAACATTCTCGCCGGGGCGGATCTTGAGGTTGACATGGCGCAGGACCTTATTGTGGTCATCGGGGTACTCAAAGCTGACATCGCAGAAGTCGATGCCGCCCTCCCGCACCCGCAGCGGCTCCGCACCGGGAAGGTCGGCGATGGCAATGGGGGTGTCCATGATCTCGGCAAAGCGCTCAATGCCGGTCATGCCGCGCTGGAACTGCTCGGCAAATTCCACGATGCGGCGGATGGTGGCGATCAGCGTGGAGACATACAGCACATAGGCCACCAGATCGCCCGCGCTGATGGCACCGTACACGAGGGAAAGACCACCGGCCAGAATGACGACAAAATACATCAGGCCGTCAAAAAGGCGGGTGGACGTGTTGAAGGCCGCCATGGCATGGTAGCCCAGCGTCTTGATCTTTTCAAAATCGCGGTTGCCCTGCTCAAACTTTTCGCGCTCCAGATCCTCGGCTGCAAAGGCCTTGACCACACGCTGGCCGAGCAGACTGTCCTCAATGGTGGCGTTCAGCTCGCCGATCTGAAAGCGCTGCTGGCGGAACCGCTCGCGCAGCTTGTGGTTCAGCTTGACAGAGACAACGCCCATCAGCGGCACACAGGCAAAGACAACGAGGGTCAGCGGTATGTTGGACTGACAGAGGATCACGAACGAGGCGGCAATCTTTATGCCTGCAATGAAAAACTCCTCAGGGCAGTGGTGGGCAAACTCGGTCACATCGAACAGGTCGTTCGTGATGCGGCCCATGATCTGGCCGACCTTGGTGTTGTTGTAGTAGGTGTGATCGAGCTGCAGCAGATGGTCAAAGGCATCGCGGCGCATATCGGTCTCAATATGCACGCCCATAATATGGCCAACGCCGGACATAAAGTAGCTGGCCGCACCGTCAATGACGCGCAGCACAAAGTAGAGCGCCGCCAGCTTCAGCACGGTTTCGGCCGTCAGGGACGCCGCTGTGACCGTGTTTGTCAGGGTGCTCATGATTTTGGGCAGGGCAATGTCGCACAGGGTCGTCAGTGCGGCACAGAACAGGTCAAAGGCCAGCACGCCGCGGTACTTGACCAGATAGGGGAGAAAGCGTCGGATCAGCGCACTGTTTTTCGGGCGCTGCGGAGTAGTGGTTTCGGACATGGGTACCTCTTTCTTTTGGTTTATGAAATAAATTGGATGCAGAGAATGCAGGGGCGAGCATTACTCGCCCGTGCAGCGCGGCAGCAGGCGTGGTGTAGGGGCGGATTCCATATCCGCCCGGAAGTTTTGCGGCTGCCGCTATGTCCCGCGGGCGACCAATGGTCGCCCCTACAGGGCGGTTATTCTGTTGTTGTTTCCGATGAGGACGATGCGATTCCCGATGTATCCTCCGTGGGGGTAGGTTCCAAAGCGGGGAGAGTCTCCTTGTAGGTCTGGCTGCACACTGAGCAGGTGTACACATCGTATCCATCCACACCGACTTGGGCGTCAAGATGCTCAGTTAGCTGCCAGCTGTGCTGGCCTGTGGCGGGCGATGTTTCTGTCTGCGTTTCACCGCAGGCACACTGAAAGGTTTTTACGCCGTCAGCTGCGCAGGTGGCCGTGTCGCTTACAAGTTGGAAACTGTGTTCATGCGGTGTCGGGGTTGGTGTCGGTGTGGGAGTTGGCGTTGGGGCAAGCGTTGGGGCGGGGGACGGTGTTGCCGTTGCCTCTATGACCTCAGTGTGAGTTGCATCGCACCCTTCGCGGCGGCAATAATAAATAATTTCGCTGCCGTTCTGCACCCCGCCATCCCAGTCATGGCCGAGGGCGGGCAGCTCTTTTTCAATGATTTCACCGCAGATCGTGCAGGTATACTTGGCGGAGCCGTTGGTTGTACAGGTGGGGTTCACCCGCGTGCCCTCGACCTCAACATAGTTGTGCTCGTGGGCATCGGCCTTGAAGTGAGCCGTCAGCACCACACCGCCTGCATCGGCGTTCTGCGGCATCGTAAAGCTGAGGGATTCACTGCTGTAGCTGCCGCCTGAGCTGGCGGTCCAGCCCGCAAAGACAAAGCCTGCGTCCGGCACGGCGGTCACGGCCCCGGCGGTCGCCCCCTTTTTGACAAGCTGGCTGGTGGTACCGGACAGCGTGCCGCCGTGCTCAGCAACAAATTCCAGCGGGACCTTGGCGCCGCGCACGGCGATGGGGTCCTTTGTGATAAGGTTTGCGGGCACGCCGTCCGGCTGCGGGATGCTCCCAAGCGGCTGCGGGCGGCGGTCCTCAGTCTGGTATGCGTGGGTGCGTACATAAGTAAAATACGCCTCAACGGCTTTTTTGGAGAGGTGTACGCCGTCTGACAGGGTGTAGTCGGTTTTGGCCCAGCCGGTGGCATCGTCCCGCAGGACCTCGGCGCTGTTCAGAAATTTAAAGCCGTTCTCCTCGCACATCTGCACCAGAGCGGCGTTGTAGGCATCGACCTGCGTCATCGTCAGGTTTGTGTTTTCGCGCTGCTTGTCCAGCGGCGGGATGGCGCTTACGATGATGTCGCAGTAGGACCACGCCTGCCGGATGGCCTGCAGCCCCTGCAGATAGGTGGCGATGAACCGAGTCGCATCGGTGGAGGCACCGGAGAGGTTGTTTGTGCCGTAGCAGATGATGATCCGCTTCGGCTTGAGCATGGCAACCGATTCCGGCACGGTGTACATGGTCGAGGAGCCCTTGAACTTTTCGCATTTCAGCGTGGTGATTGCACCGGCTCCCATGCTGACAACACCGATGTTGTTGGAAAGGCTTGTAAAAGCGGTGCCCGTATCATCGGCATACAGCAGGTAGCGCGCGGTGTTGGAATCCCCGATGAAAAGTGTCTCGTCCAGATAGCTGCGCCCGGCGTCCGCGCCTGCGGGCAGCACGGTGCCCACTGCGGCAACGGGCTCGGCTGCCGCAGGCTGCGCGGTGGCCGTCGGCGCGGCGGTGGGGGCGGCACTTTCCGCCGTGGCGGGCTGCCGGAGGGTGTCGGGCGTTTTGGGGGCGCAGGCGGTCAGGCAGCCGACCAGCCCAAGCGCAGCAAGCAGGACAGATACTTTCATGAAGGGCACCTCGCACAAAAGTTTGTAATTGTTTCTATGATACACCATTTTTTCGAGATACGCAAACGAAACGGAGCAGTTTTACAAAATTATCGAAAAACGATAAAAAATACTTGCAAAACGATATGCGATATGCTATACTGCAGGCAATAAACCGGGAGGCGGATACAGATGAAGCAGCTTTGGAACGATCAGAAAAGTATACTTTTGACCCGCGCCGTTGTGGCGCTGGCGATTGCGGGCAGCGTGGTTATGACGGTATGCGGCCCGAAGATCACGCATTGGATGGTTACGGCACATGGGCTGCCGCCGCGCAGCGGCCCCCTGCTGCTGGGGATGGGGTATGCCTGCGCCGCGCTGGCGCTGGTCATGCTGTGCAGCCTGTATCAGTTTTTGCGCCGCATTGAAGCGGGCGAGGTTTTTGTCTCCACCAATGTTGCGGCTTTGCGGTGCATCAGCTGGTGCTGTGCTGGCGCAGCGGGATTCTGCCTGCTGGCAGCGGGGATCTATCTGCCGTTCCTGTTTTTGGCGGTGGCGGCAGGGTTTATGGCGCTGATCGTCCGGGTGCTGAAAAACGCCTTTGCGCAGGCCGTCCGCATGAAGGACGAGCTGGACTACACCGTGTAAGGGGGGCGTCACGATGCCTATTGTGGTCAATCTGGATGTCATGATGGCCCGCCGCCACAAGGCGGCGGGTGAACTGGCCGAGGAGATCGGTATCACCCCGGCAAATCTTTCCATCTTAAAGAACAACAAAGCCAAAGCGGTGCGGTTTTCTACCTTGGAGGCCCTGTGTAAGGCGCTGGACTGCCAGCCGGGGGACATTCTGGAGTTTGCGCCGGACGAGGATCGGTAGGGGCCGGGCATGCCCGGCCCGCGGCTTACCCGCAAACGCCCGCGTAATTTTACACGACCGGGCCGGACATGTCCGGCCCCTACAGGAAGGCGATTCCGCTATGTTGTATGCAATTCTGATGTACCCGCTGGCGTATCTGTACATCCGCGGAGTGATGTTCCCGGCGGAGTACCCCGGCTGGGGAATGCCGGTTTTTGCGGCGCTGTTCATTGTGTATGTGGACTGTGCCGCCCGTGCCGCGCACCGCACCGCCGCTAAGGAGACGCCGCTCTGGGCCGTATGCTGGCTGGCGCTGGCCGTGGCGTACCCGCTGTACGGCTACCAGCCGGAGCCGCTGGGGAACTGGCAGTGGATGGTATGGCATCTGTTCGCCGTCTGGTATGTGCTGGCACGGTGCGGGATGCTGGCGCAGGGGCAGAGCGGTAGCCTGGCCCCGCTGGACGCGCTGGCCGGGTTCGTCCTTCTGCCGTTCGGGAATTTCTTCCTGCGGGCGCGCACCGTCTTTGCTGCGCTGCGCACCCGTCTGCAGGACCGCACAGGGGTACAAAAAATTCTGCGCCTCATCGTTACGGCAGCGGTGACGCTGGCGCTGTGCGGTGTGGCATGGGGCCTGCTGGCAGCGGCCGATGCCAACTTTGCCGCGCTGGGACAGCAGATGTCCGGCTGGTGGAACAGGCTGCTGAACAATGTGAGATTCATCGACCGGCTGATGTATATCCTGCTCTCACTTCCGGTGGGGGCATGGCTGTATGGGCTTGTGGGCGGCTCCCTGCGCCGCAAAGCACCGCCCGCCACGGCGCAGCAGTGTGCCGCTATGCTGGAAAACTGCCGCGTTGTGCCGTGTACCACAGCAGTGGCGGCCGTAACGGCGCTGTGTGGCGTCTACGCGCTGTTTTTTGCCGTGCAGGCAGGGGAGTGGCTTGCCGCTGCGCCGCTGGGGCTGGACGCACCGGACACCGCCGCTTTTGCGGTGAACGGCTTTTGGGAGCTGCTGAAAATCCTGCTGCTCGACTTTTCGGTGCTGGCGGGCATACAGTTCTTTGGCCGTGCGCCACTGCCTAAAGCGTTGGCCGCCGTGTTCTGCGGGTTCGGTGTGGCTTTTGCCGCGCTGGCAGCGGGCAAGCTGGCCGTCTATGTGACGCTCTGTGCCCTGACGCCCCGGCGGTTCACGGCTGCATGGTGCCTGTTTGTGCTGGCTGTCTGGGCGGTGCTGGCGCTGGTGCGGGTGTTCAGGCCGATCCCGGCGGCGAAGCTTGCCATTTTTGCGGCAGCGGTCAGCTTTACACTGCTCTGCTGCGTGAATGTAAAGCAGCGGGTCATGGATGTGAATTTGGCACGGTATGAAGCCGGGATAGATGAAAAATTGGATTGGGGCGTATTGTGGGAATGCGGATACCCGGAAGAACCGTAGGGGAGGGATAAATCCCTCCCCTACAAAATAAAAAGGAGCATCACCCTGCCCGGCTGATGCTCCTTTTTATTTATGCTTTTCTAAATCCTACGCTCTGCATGAACCTGACGAACGCGGCCTGACCCTGGGCGTCCTGCTTAAAGACACCGGCATTCTCCAGCACATGGCTGAAGACGGTGCCGATCTCGGCCTTGACGGCCTTGTTGGCGGCCTCGGGCTTCATGCCGGTGCCGTACTTGGCAATCAGTTCATCAATCCAGTCGGCATGGACAGCCAGTGCATCGCCCTCAATACGGCTGGTGTTCGGGCGCTGGCCTGCCAAAATTTCCGCGATCTGCGCGCCCTGATCCTTCAGGCGGGCGGGCAGGATGGCCAGACCCATGACCTCGATCAGGCCGATGTTTTCCTTTTTGATATTGTGGTATTCCTTATGCGGGTGGAAGATACCGTCCGGGAAGTCCTCGCTGGTGCGGTTGTTGCGCAGCGCAAGGTCAAGGATGAACCCGTCGGTCTCATCGTAGTGCAGGATCGGCGTCACGGTATTGTGCGGTGTGCCGTCCGTTTCTGCTAGAATACCGACACTTTCATCGCTGTAGGCGCGCCAGGCGCTCAGGATGTTGTTGGCCACGACCTGCATCTGCTGGCTGCTGCGGCCGACCAGACGCACGGCGGAAACAGGCCAGTTCAGGATGCCCGCCCTGACGCCGGGGTAGCGGATGTCGGTCATCGGTACGGCAATGTCAGCCTTCTGCATCGGGAAAACATACCGCCCGCCCTGAAAATGGCTATGGCTCAGGATGCTGCCGCCCACGATCGGCAGATCGGCGTTGGAGCCGCAGGTATAGTGGGGGAACTGTGCCACAAAGTCAAAAATCTCGGCCAGTGTCTGTTTGTTCATCTCCATGGGCTTGTGCTGGTCATGCAGCATGATGCAATGCTCATGGAAGTAGGCGTAGGGGCTGTACTGCAGGTAGAACTGCTCCCCTGCGAGCGTGATGGGTACGATGCGGTGGGTCTGGCGCGCGGGGAAGTTGATGCGGCCCGCGTAGCCGATGTTCTCCTTGCAGAGCATGCAGGCGGGGTAGCCGCTCTTGGGCTGCAGACGCTCCAGCGCGATGGTCTTGGGGTCCTTCTCGGGCTTGGTCAGGTTGATCGTGATCTCCAGCTCACCGTAGGGGGTGGCGGTGTTCCACTGGATGTTCTTGGCGATCTGCGCGGTGCGGATGTAGTTGGTGTCCACACACAGGCGGTAGAACCAGTCGGTCGCAGCCTTGGCGCCCTGCTTCTGGTACAGCTTTTTGAACTTTTTGCAGACCTCGCTCTCGCGGGGCATCAGGGCACCCATCAGGCGGGTCTCAAAGTTGATGCGGTACTGATTTACGGCACCGTCAAAAAGCTCCTTCCGGGCGGCCAGCTCCACCATTTCATCCAGCAGGGCGGCGGGCGTCTCGGGGCCCTCCTTCGGGGGCTTGGCCTCGCTGGGGGCAGCCAGTGCCAGCAGATCCAGCAGCGTGTTGCGTGCCACCAGAACATCGAGATCCTTGATAAGCTTGTGCTTGCGGCCGAAGCGCAGCAGGCGCTCCACATCCAGGGCAAGGCGTGCGTCACGCTGCTCCGGGGTCAGGGTCGTAAGATCAACTTCATTCTTTGCCATGATTGCCCTCCTGTAGCGGTGTGTTGTGTATTCTGTTGTATTAACCATACCGCCTTTTGCCTCCGCTTTCCATAGCATTGTGTGTCAGGGTTTTGCAATTTTCAACCAAACGCCGCCGATGGTACATCGCTGTTTTATGATAGCGCTGCCTTATAAAAAATCCCCCGTCATACGGCGGGGGAAAAGCGCGGTGTGTTGTTTACTTCTTCAGATCGCTGAACAGGTCTTTCTTGTACACGCCGTCTGCGACCAGTCTGGCAAAGCTGTCGATGACGGTCTGCTTGTCCTCAGCGTAGGTGACGCCGAACCACTTGTCGTGGGTGGGCAGGACCTTGACGCTGACCTTGTCCGCGTGCAGTAGCTCATCAATATAGATGGGCAGCAGATACTCGGCCTTGAGCGGGTTGGCAGGCGCGGCCTTCTCAAAGAACTCTACAAAACCGGCGTCGAGCAGATCGACAAACTCGGGGGTCAGTGCCCACATATTCATCGAGACAAGGCTCTCAACGTCGATGCTCTTGCCGCCTGCGGCTGCGCCGTCGGCGGTCTTTTCAATGCCGCTGGTCTCCAGCACGCCGGTCAGGTAATGGGCCTCGTTCATCTGGCAGATGCCGCGGGTCACAGCGCCGTTGTCGCTCAGGGTGTTCTTCAGCACAAAGCCGGCCATGGCCAGAGCACCGGCCTTGTCGGGCGTGTAGCCCTGCAAAAAGTCATGCAGCTGGACAAAGGCCTCCTTGCCATAGTAGTCGTCGGCGTTGATGACGGCGAACGGCTCCTTGATGATGCCCTTGCAGGCCAGCACGGCCTGACCGGTGCCCCAGGGCTTGGAGCGCCCCTCCGGCACGGAATACCCTGCGGGGACATTCTCCAGCGCCTGAAAGGCGTAGTCGATCTCAACGCCCAGCTCGGCGCAGATTTTCTCAATGCGGTCGCCGATGGCCTCCTTGAAGGCATCCTCAATGTCGTGGCGGATGATAAAGACGATCTTGTCAAAACCGGCCTCGATCGCGTCATGAATGGAATAGTCCATGATGATCTCGCCGTTGGGACCCACAGCCGCCAGCTGCTTGATGCCGCCGCCGAAGCGGGAGCCAATGCCTGCAGCCATAATAACCAGAGCAGTTTTCATGATTTTCCTCCTATTTTAACACCATTGGTGTATTGTGCGTTCTTCTTCTTTGGTGATGCTGTGTTTATGCAGGGGGCGATGTCTGGCATCCGCCCCGCAGGACATGATACAGCAAAGCTTTTAATAGCCGCTTATCGACAGGGCGTACTGTACAAAGCCGGGCCCGGCCAGATTGATGACCAGCGAGGCAAGCAGCAGCATGATGCCGAAGTAGAGCAGCGCCGCCAGCAGATTCGTGCCGCCCTTCTGCAGCAGGGCATCGGTGCGGGCCTCGCCGTCAGGGTAGTCGGCGTAGATGCGGTCGATATTTTTCTTGGCCTCCCTGCGGTACCAAGAGACCGCAAACAGCCCCAGAATGATGTTCAGCGCCCAAGATGCCACGGCGCAGACATTGACGGCGACCGGCAGCCAGCCCAGCGGCATCGCGCCGAGAAGCGAGGGATTAAAGACCGAGATGATCTCTATAAAGGTAGGAATGCTCAGCACAATGGTCAGAACGGCAGTCAGCAGACCCTCCTTCCACATTTTGCGGTAGAACAGGTACGCCGGGCCGAAAAGGAACGCCGACAGGCAGACGGCGGCCTTGCGGTTCGTGATGCTCATGCGGAAAAACTGCATCAGGTAGTACATCGGGCTGCGCCCTACATAGGCGGCCCAGTCCTTAGCCTTGATGCCGTCGATCGTATCCTCGGGGCCGATCTCCCGGCGGTAGATGCCGCCCTCCCGGTCAGCGCTGTAGGTTTCGATGTGCGGGCCGGGGGCGGCGCTGCGGTCCTGATGCAGGGCGGCGGGGTCCCGGGCGTAGATGGGGACCTGCTCCTCGGGCTTGGCGGCATCGGCACTGTCGGCCTCGCTGCGGGGCAGGGGACAGCCGCAATGGCTGCAGCGGGCCGCGCCCGGCGTGTTGCGGGTACCGCAGTTGGGGCAGGTGGCCTCATGCGCGGCCTTTACGGCCTCGGGGCCGATCTCGGGCTGCCACTCAAACCCGGAGGCATGCTCGGAGCGGTGCATACAGGCCCCGACCTTTTTCCAGCAGTCCCGGTGGTAGGGGGTGCCGCAGTCGGGGCAGACAACGATGTCGTCCGTATCGGTAAAAGCCTGTTCACAGACAGGGCAGTGGTTTCCTGTGTAGCGTGTCATTGAATATCCTCCCAGTAACATAAAGTCATTATACCGCATCAAATGGATAAATGCAAAGAAAACATAAAAACTTTACAAGATAGATGGATTTTACAAGTGAAATGGATTTGTTTGTGCTGTAGGGGCGGCATACATCCCCCCCTGCGAATATTTTATGCGTTCCGCCCTCTTTACAACGCTGCGCAATTCGCTTATAATGGTACTATGTAATTTTATGCGAACTTATGGGATGAGGGATACTCTATATGATTACCATTGACGAATTGAAAGCAAAACTCGGTGGCATGAAGACTGCCGTGGACGACCTGCGGGACGCCCTTTCCATCGAAGCCAGTGAGAAGCGTCTGGCTGAGCTGGAGCACCAGATGACGATGCCCGGCTTTTACGATGATCAGGACCGCAGCCAGAAGATCATCGGTGAGATGGGTGAGGTCAAAAATAAGCTGGAGCGCTTCGGCAAGCTCTCCACCCAGTATGAGGAGGCCGAGACCCTGCTGGAGATGATCGAGGAGGAGAACGACCCCGCCCTTGCCGCTGAGGGCGAGGAGGCTGTCAACGGTGTGGAGAAGGCCATTGATGAGCTGCAGCTTATGACGATGCTCAACGGTGAGTACGACCACAGCAACGCGATCCTGACCTTCCACGCCGGCACCGGCGGCACCGAGGCGCAGGACTGGGCCGAGATGCTCTACCGCATGTACACCCGCTGGGCCGAGGCCCACGGCTACAGCGTTGAGGTGCTGGATGTGCTGGACGGTGATGAGGCTGGTATCAAGTCTGCCTCGATGATGGTCAAGGGCCCCAACGCCTACGGCATGCTCAAGAGCGAGCACGGTGTCCACCGTCTGGTGCGCATCAGCCCGTTTGACGCCAACGCCCGCCGCCAGACCAGCTTCTCCAGCCTCGAGGTCATGCCCGAGTTGGACAACAACATCAACATCGAGATCAACCCCGCAGATATCGAGATGCAGGTGTTCCGTTCCTCCGGTGCCGGCGGCCAGCACATCAACAAGACCTCCTCTGCCGTGCGCCTGATCCACAAGCCCACCGGCATTGTGACCAGCTGCCAGACCCAGCGCAGCCAGCTGCAGAACCGTGAGTACGCCATGGAGATGATGAAGGCCAAGCTGTACCAGATCGCTTTGCAGCAGCACAAGGATAAGATTGATGACATCAAGGGCGTCCAGAATGAGATCGCATGGGGCCACCAGATCCGCAGCTATGTCTTTATGCCCTACACGCTGGTCAAGGATCACCGCACCAACTACGAGAGCGGCAATGTGCAGGCTGTCATGGACGGTGATCTGGACGGCTTCATCTATGCCTACCTGAAAGCAAGCTCCCGCGGCGAGCTGCAGGATGTCTGATATGAATGACCGTTTTATCCGCCTGTCCGTCTCGCTGTCCCGCCTGCAGAAGGTCATCCAGCGCATCAAGACGGACGGCATGAACCGCATTGAGCTGAAGGCCGGGCACACGCTGGTGCTTTGCCAGCTTGATGCTGCCCCTGACGGCTATCGCTTTTCAGAATTGACTGAGCGGTGCGATCTTGACCCGGCGATGATCTCCCGCGTGCTGGCCGATCTGGTCCGCAGCGGTCTGGTCCAAAAGTGCGGCGCGCCCGGCAAGTATAACGCTATCTACCTGCTGACCGAGGCGGGCCGCGACCGCGCTGTGCGGGTAAGGGCCGTGGTGGCCGATGTATCGCGCCGCGCCGATGAGGGGATAGACCCCGGCGAGCTGGCCATATTCTATAAAGTACTTGCACAGCTGACCGAAAATCTTGAGGCTGTCGAGGCCGACCCCACGGCAGCCTTTGCACCGCTGGAGGACTAAGCCGGTGCTGCTCTGCAGGCCAATATGAACAAAACTGCCCGACTGCACCAAAATGCAGCCGGGCACTTGTTTTGTTCATACTTGATGGGTATACTTGCCATAATAAGGCGATGTGGATCGTTTATGCTGTAGGGGCCGGGCATGCCCGGCCCGCAGCCGAACGGCAAACGCGCAATCACGGGAAAGCCGCGGGCCGCACATGTGCGGCCCCTACAGCCCACCCAATTCCACCCGAAAGGAGCCTCCTACATGCCATCGTATCACGGGCTGACCGCTGCCGAGGTCGAAACGCGCCGCGCAGCGGGCCAGACGAATCAGCCGCCCCGCTCCCAGACCAAGACCACCGGTGAGATCGTGCGGGACAATATCGGTACCTATTTCAACCTTGTGTTTCTCGTGCTGGCCGTCATGCTGGCGCTGGTCGGCTCCTGGCTGAACATGGGCTTTCTCGGCATCGTGTTCTGGAATACCCTCATCGGCATCGTGCAGCAGCTGCGCGCCAAAAAGACCATTGATGAGCTGACCCTTGTATCGGCCCGTAAGGTGCGCTGCCTGCGCGATGGCCAATGGTGCGAGGTGCTCTCCGATGATCTGGTCCGGGACGATGTGGTGGAGTTCGGCGCGGGGGACCAGATCGTGGCAGATGCCGTTGTGCTGGACGGCAGCGCACAGGCCAACGAGTCCCTCATCACCGGCGAGGCCCGGGCTGTGCCGAAGGAGACGGGCGGTGAGCTGCGGTCAGGCAGCTTTCTCATGGCGGGGCGCTGCACGGCGCGGCTGACCCATGTCGGCGCGGACAGCTACGCCAGCAAGCTGACAGCCGAGGCACAGGCCAACGGCCACCGTGTCGCCCGGGGCGAGATGATGCGCAGCCTTGACAGACTGATCAAATTTATCGGCATAGCGCTTATCCCGATTGGCGCAGTGCTGATCTGGAAGCAGCACTGGGTGCTGGAGCTGACGATGAAGGAGACCGTCAACGCCACGGTGGCGGCGCTCATCGGCATGATCCCCGAGGGGCTTTACCTGCTGACGAGCGTGGCGCTGGCCGTGAGCATGATGCGCCTTGCCAGACGCAGGGTGCTGACGCGGGATATGAACTGTATTGAAACGCTGGCCCGGGTGGATACCCTCTGCGTGGACAAGACCGGTACGATCACCGAGAGCGCCATGCAGGCGGATGACCCGCTGCCGCTGGCAGAAAATGCGCCGCTGGACGAGATCCTGCACGCCTTCTACGCGGGGGAGCAGCCCGACAACGACACTGGCCGCGCCCTGACCGACCGCTTTGGAGAGGGGAGCGCCGGCTGGCTTGCGGTGCGCACGGTGCCCTTTAACACGGCGTACAAGTACAGCGCCAAGGATTTCGGCGCGCAGGGCTGTTATGTGGTGGGCGCACCGGATATTTTGGCGGGGACCCGCGCCGGGGAGCTGACGGACGCTCTTTCCCCGCTGCTGGCACAGGGCCGCCGTGTGCTGCTGCTGGCAAAATACAACGCAGCCCTGCCTGACCCGCCCGCGGCTCTGGATGCAGCGCAGCTGGAATTTTTGGCGCTGCTGCCGCTGCAGAACCGCATCCGGGAGAATGCCCCCAAAACCTTCCGCTTTTTTGCCAAGCAGGGAGTCGATGTCAAGGTCATCTCGGGCGATGACCCGCAGGCTGTCAGCCATGTGGCGGCAGGCGCGGGCATTGCGGGGGCGGAGCACTGGGTGGATGCCGCCACCCTGCGCAGCGAAAATGAACTGGCCGAGGCCGCCGAGCGGTGTACGGTGTTCGGCCGTGTGACGCCCGAGCAGAAGCGCCAGCTTGTTCACGCGCTGCAAAAGCGCGGCCACACCGTAGCCATGACCGGCGACGGCGTAAATGATGTTCTGGCGCTCAAGGATGCCGACTGCGGCATTGCCATGGCATCAGGTGCGCAGGCGGCCAGTCAGGTCGCGCAGCTGGTGCTGCTCGACTCCGACTTTGCGGCCCTGCCCAGCGTGGTGGCCGAGGGGCGGCGTGTCATCAACAACATCCAGCGCTCGGCCTCGCTGTTTTTGGTCAAGAACATCTTCTCGTTCCTGCTCAGCATCGTGGCGCTGGGGCTGCCGCTGGCCTATCCGTTCCAGCCGCTGCAGCTGTCCCTCGTCACCTTTGCCACCATCGGCGCACCGGCGTTTTTTCTGGCGCTGGAGCCGAACCATGAGCTGGTGCGCGGCAGATTTATGCGCAATGTCATGCGGGCCGCCATGCCCGGCGGGCTGACGGATTTTCTGCTGGTATTTTGCGCACAGGGCTTCGGCTTTGCGTTCGACATCCCCTCCGAGATGGTGGGCACGATCTGTACGCTGGTCATCCTCTGTGTCGGCCTGCAGATTCTGTGGGGCGTCTGCATTCCGTTCACGCCGCTGCACTGGGCTATCTGGGGCAGCATGGCGGCAGCAGGCATCGGCGGCGTGCTTTTGCTGGCACCGTGGCTGCCGCTGGTTCGCCTGAATCTGGGCGGTGTGCTGGTACTGATCGTGCTGCTGGCGCTCAGCGCGCCGACACTGGCAGGGCTGACCTTTCTGGGCGAGCGGCTGCACGGTGTCTATAATGATCTGAAAAACAAACACGCCCGCAAGCAGGCATAAAAATATCCCCGCAGACCGCTATGGTGAAGTGACCCCAAAAAGCTAGACAATATTCTGAAGTAAAAATTGTTCAAGCAGC
>OOCL01000147.1_pt1 | contig 62165 bp, 59 predicted proteins | sample 1671211 | NCBI WGS metagenome assembly OOCL01 (sample SAMN06348133, study PRJEB24527) | human gut metagenome | biome: human gut; feature: ankylosing spondylitis patient; material: feces | host: Homo sapiens | place: China | collected 2015-10 | reverse complement strand
CTTGCATGCCATGCAAGCGCTCTCCCAGCTGAGCTAATCCCCCATGCTGGCCGCCGTCAGTGCCGTTTGCTCCTGACGACGGTTGTTATTATAGCAAAGCTGTCGTGGATTGTCAACAGGTTTTTGCAAAAAACTTTTGACTTTTTTAATCGTTGCTTCTGCGGCCCAGCATACGCAGGATATACAGGAAGATGTTGATGAAGTCCAGATAAAGATTCAGGGCGCCGATGATGGAGGCTTTGTGCAGCATTGCCGCATCGCCGCCGAAATAAGAGTAGTAGTATTTGAGCATCTGGGTGTCATAGGCAGTCAGGCCCATGAAGATCAGCAGCCCCACCGCGCAGAGCACCAGATCCATGACGCCGAAGCTCATACCGAAGGCTGCGAACAGGCCGCCCACCAGAGAGCAGACGATCAGCGCGATCAGACCGCCCATCAGCTTGGGTCCCCAGCCGGTCAGGTCACGGTTGGTGACATTGCCGTACACGGCCATGACGCCGAAATATACCGCGCCGACCAGAAACGCAAGGATCAGGCTGCCGTAGTCATACACCAGAAAAATTGCACTCAGGTTCAGGCCGTTCAGCACCGCATAGCCGAAGAAGATTCCCGTGGCCGTCGAGGGCTGCAGCTTCTGCACCCGGGCAGACAGCGTAAACACCAGCACCAGCTCGGCAATGGAGGTCAGAATAAACAGACCGGAGCTGATGAGCGGATAGATCAGCCCTGTCATCACCGCGCCGATGCCGACCGCGAAGGTAACCAGCAGACCCGCAAACATCCAGCCGAAGCTCTTGGACATAAACTCGGAAAGGGTTCCAAACGGGCTTTCCGCATAAGAAATAGTAGAATAATTGCGATTCATAGTTGCAATCTCCTTTCTTTATGATATATTATACAGGTATTTTGATAGCAAATCATCACAGAATTGTGAAATCCATCATACAAAAGGTGCATTATGTCCAGAAACGAGCCGTTTGGCATTTATATTCATATTCCCTACTGCCGGTCAAAATGCCGGTACTGTGACTTTTACTCAGCACCGGGCGCGCGCGGCGTGCCGCAGGCGTATGTAGATGCCCTGCTGCGGGAGCTTGCCAAAAACACCCGCCGGCCCGACACCCTGTACTTTGGCGGCGGCACCCCTGCGCTGCTTTCCCCGGGGCAGGTCAGCACCCTGATACAGGCTGCCGCCCCCCTGCCCGGTGCCGAGATCACGCTGGAGGCCAACCCCGATGTGGTGACGCCCGAAACACTGCTTGGGTTTCGGCAGGCCGGGGTGAACCGCATCAGCTTCGGCGTGCAGAGTGCCGATGACGCACAGCTGCAGCGGCTGGGCCGCACCCACACCGCTGCCGGGGCCGCCCGGGCGCTGGCATGGGCACAGGAGGCCGGTTTCCCCGATATTTGCGGGGACATCATGCTGGCGCTGCCGCAGTACACAAACGCCGAATTTGACCGCACACTGGCCTTGCTGCAGCATGGCGGCTGCACCCACATTTCGGCTTACCTATTAAAAGTAGAGCCGGGCACGGCGTTTTACCGCACCCCGCCCGCCGGTCTGCCCGATGCCGATGCCGCCGCAGATTTTTACCTGTACGCCGTGCAGCAGCTGGAGGCCGCAGGCTATCGTCAGTACGAGATCAGCAACTTTGCCCGCCCCGGGCACGAGGGACGGCACAACCTGCTGTACTGGAACTGCGAGCCGTACCGCGGCATTGGCCCGGCAGCCCACAGCTGCCTTGACGGGGTGCGCAGCTTCTGGCCCGGCGATGTACAGCGCTTTATCAGCGGCACCGCCCGCGAAGAGACCGAGGGTGACTGCACTGCCGAGGATTACCTTTTGATGCAGCTGCGGCTGACCCGCGGTCTGGATTTAGAAGAATATGCGCGGCGCGGCGGGCATTTCACCGCCGCGCAGCAGGCATTTATGCGCCAGTGCGTCACCCACGGCTACGCCGTGTGGGAGGGCAGCAGCTTCCGGCTGACCCCCGCCGGGATGGTCGTGCAGAACGCGATTCTGACAGAGCTGATATAAAAAACGCCCACGCGATATTTTTTCGCGTGGGTGTGCTTTTTATACTTCCTTTACCGGCCAGCCGAGCAGATCGGCAGCGGCGCGGTCGTGGGTGACGAGAATCGTGGGACGCGCCCCCGCCAGGCGTTTTGTGGCGTTGACGGCATCGGCTACAAGCTCGGCGTCCATACCGGTGAAGGGCTCGTCGAGCAGCAGCGTTTGTGCATCACGGCAGAGCAGCGCCCGCAGCAGCGCAGCGCGCCGTTTTTGCCCGCCGGAGAGCCGCGCAGCAGGCAGTGCCAGCTCCGCATCGGCAAAGCCGAGTGTGCGCAGCTCCCGCTCTGCCTCCTGCCGCGTCAGCCCATGGCCGGTCAGCACAAGGTTGGCAGCAGCAGTCAGCTGCGGGCAGAGGCGGTCCTCCTGAAAGACGGCAGCGGGCCTCTCCACGCCCGTGACAGTGCCGGAATCCGGTGCTTCCAGCCCCATCAGGATGCGCAGCAGCGTTGTTTTCCCGCAGCCGGAGCGTCCCATCAGCACTGCCGGGCCATCGACCGTCCATGTAAAATCCTGCAGAACAGGCGTATCGCCAAAGCGTTTGCAGAGGTTCCGTATCACAATGCTCATGCCTGTACCTCCCCGCAGAGGCGCATTTTTGCCGTGCGCAGCAGCCGGGCTGCCACAGCGGACAGCGCCGCCGACAGCAGCACGATCACCAGCGTCCATGCGAACACATCCGGCGTGGATAGCGTGATCTTGGCGCGGTAGAGCGCATCGCCGACCGAATGATCCGGCAGACCGATAACCTCGGCAGAGACGCCGCTCTTCCAGCACATGCCCATGGCGGCGATGCAGCTTTCACAGAAGGATGGGAAGATGCCCGGCAGCCAGATGTACCGCAGCCGCGCAGACAGCGGCAGGCGGTAGACCTGTGCCATCTCCAGCAGCTTCTTGTCTGTGTCGGCGATGCCGGCCAGCACCCCCGCATAGACCACCGGCAGCACATGGGTAAAGCTGACGATGACGGAAAGATTCGCACTGCGCACCCACAGCAATGCCAGAATGACAAAGCTGGCCACAGGCATGGCGCGTATAAGCTGCATGGCAGGGTCAATGAATACCCGCACCCAATGCCAGCGCGCCCCTGCTGCACCGAGCAGCAGGCCTCCTGCTGCTGCCAGCAAAAAGCCCTCCAATATGCGCAGCGCACTGAACACGATGCGCTGCCAGAACGCAGCGGTAGGCGCCAGTGCTGCCAGCGCCCCCAGTGTCTGCAAGGGCGTGGCCAGAAACAGCCCGCCATGCCCCAGACCCACAGCAGCAAATTGCCAAATTGCAATCCACGCAAGGATGGCGGCGGCTTTTTGCCACAACGGCGTTTGCAGGGGCGGATGCTTGCACCTGCCCGCGGATCGATGCGAGCATCGACCCCTGCAGTGGGCATGCAAATGGAATTTAGCCGACATAGTAGAAGTCGTCCGCAGGCAGAGCGCCGCCCACGCTGGCGGGGTCGGCGGCATACAGAACATTGAAGTAGGTCGCAAGGTCGTTCTTCATCTCGTCACCCGTCTCAAAGACGATGTTGCACTGCGGCAGCGCCTTCTGGGCCAGTGCAGCCTTGGCGACAACACCGTACTGCTCGCAGAGGGCTGCCGTACCCTCGACATCGTTGTTGGCGGCCTCAACGCTGGCCTTATAGCCGTCCATGAAAGCGGCAAACGCTTCGGGGTCATTCTCGACAGCATCCTTGCGGACGACCAGAACACCGGTAACGAGCTTGGAGCCTGCAACCTTCTGCCATTCCTCGTTCATATCCAACGCAACGCGCAGACCCTCGACCTGAGACAGCGCACTGGTGACAAAGGGCTGGGGCAGCATGGCGATGGTCGCTTCACCTGCCTGCACCTTGCTCAGGGCCTCGGTGGCTTCGCTGGTGTATTCTAAGGTGACATCCTTATCGGGGTCGATGCCGTTCTCGCTCAGGACATAGCGCAGGACATACTCCGGGGTAGCACCCTTGCCGGTCGTGACAATGGTCTGCCCCTTCAGATCCTCGACCGAGTTGACGGTATCACCGTTCTCAACAATGTAGAGCACACCCAGCGTGTTGATGCAGGCAACCTCCACCGCACCGTTTGTCTTGTTGTACAGCGTGGCGGCAAGGTTGGCGGGCACAGCGGCGGCATCCAGATCCCCCTTGACCAGCAGCGGAACGATCTCGTCGGCCGCGCCGTACATCGTGAAATCATAGCTGGATGCGACCTCATCGCTCATCAGGTTGACAAGCCCCATCGTTGTGGGGCCTTTCAGGCCCGCGATGCGCAGGGCGGCTTCGGTCGCGGCGGCATCCGCGGTCTCCTCGGTTTCCGGTGCGGCCTCCACGGCAGATTCTACAGCGGATTCGGCAGCAGACTCGCTCACGGCCGCTTCCGCACCGCAGCCTGCCAGAGCCGCACACATAGCAAACGCCGTCACAGCGGCGAAAACGCGTTTCAGTTTCATAAAAATCTTATCCTCCTTGTTGCTTTTGCCGCCTTACTATACTATAATACAGATGAATTGTCTGTTGCACCGGCAACAGGAAACCCTTCTGTAACCCACGCAAGGAGCCGTATGGACTACACACCCTACTATGAAATCATGCGCAGCACCAGCCTTTTGCGCGGCCTGTCCGATGCGGAGCTGGACACGCTGATGACCTGCTTTGCCCCGCGGGTGCGCCGCTACGCCAAGGGCGAGCTGCTGCTGATGGCCGGGTACGAAACCCACGAGCTCGGCCTTGTGCTGGAGGGTGCCATCACGGCCAGCAAGCCGCTGGCTGACGGAGGCACGGTGGTCATCGCCCACATGGGGCCAGGCGGCGTGTTTGCCGATGTATTGGCCGGCGGGCGCAGCCGCAGCCCCGTCAATGTCTGTGCCGCCGAGCGCTGCCTGATCCTCTACCTGCCCTGTGAAGCACTGCTGCGCCCCTGCGCAGCCCTGCACAGTGCGCATTTAAAGCTGCTGCAGAACTGGCTTGAAACCATCAGCGACAAATATTTTGCGCTGGACCGCCGGTTGGAACTGATCTGCTGCAGGAGCCTGCGCGGGCGCATCTGTATGTGGCTGCTGGAGCAGCGCGAGCGCTGCGGGGCCGACACCTTTACCACCGCCATGAGCCGTACCGAGCTGGCCGCCTTTTTGAACTGCGACCGCAGCGCGCTCTCCCGCGAATTGAGCCGCATGCAGGAGGAGGGGCTGATCGAGCTGTTCCGCGGCAGCTTTAAGCTGCCTGACCCGGAGCGGCTGCGCGCGGCCTGCCCGTGACCCCGCTGCCTGCCATTATTATATTCTGAGGTTTTATGCTATGAATGACCGCACCTGTCCCATCCTGTATATCGTCATCCCCTGCTACAATGAGCAGGAGGTTCTGCCCATCACCGCACCGATGTTCCTGCAAAAGCTCACCGATCTGACCGCTGCAGGCAAAATCAGTCCCGACAGCCGTGTGCTATTTGTGAATGACGGCTCGAAGGACCGCACATGGGAGATCATCAACGAGCTGGCCGCGCGCGATGCGCACTATGCCGGCATCTGCCAGAGCCGCAACCGCGGCCACCAGAACGCCGTGTTGGCCGGGCTGATGGAGGCCAAGAGCCGCTGCGACATCACCATCTCCATCGACTGTGACGGACAGGACGACATCAACGCCATGGATGGCATGGTGGACGCCTACCGTGACGGCTGTGATGTTGTGTACGGTGTGCGCAGCAAGCGGGACACCGACACCTTTTTCAAGCGCTTTACCGCCGAAAGCTTCTATAAGCTGCTGAATGCCATGGGGGCCGAGGTCGTATTCAACCATGCGGACTACCGCCTGCTGAGCAGCCGCGTGCTGGAGGAGTTCGCCAAATTCCGGGAGGTCAACCTGTTCTTGCGCGGCATGGTGCCGCTGGTCGGCTTCAAGTCCACCTGCGTGACCTATGAGCGCCACGAGCGCATTGCGGGCGAAAGCCACTATCCGCTCTCCAAAATGCTGGCGCTGGCCTTTGACGGCATCACCAGCCTGTCCACAAAGCCGATCCGCTTCATTACAGGCTTCGGCGTTTTTGTGGCATTGGTCAGCTTTATCGGCGTGCTGTGGGCTGTCATCGAGGCCGCGCTGGGGCTTACCGTCTCCGGCTGGGCGTCCATGACCAGCATCATCTGCTTTGTATCGGGCGTGCAGCTTATCTGTCTGGGCGTTATCGGGGAGTACATCGGCAAGATCTATCTGGAAACAAAGCACCGTCCGCGCTACATCATCAGCGAAGCAACGCCGAATTTCGGCGAGATCAAGGAGGACGCACAATGAGCCGTCAGGTATGGAGGGGGTCTACCCTGCTGAACCCGGAGCCGCCGGTGCTGGTCAGCTGCGGCAGCCCCGACAAGCCGAATTTGATTACCGTGGGCTGGACAGGCACGATCTGCACCCAGCCGCCCATGCTGTCCATCAGCGTGCGGCCCGAGCGGTACAGCCACCATTTAATTAAGGAGAGCGGCGAGTTCGTCGTGAACCTGCCCACCGAGAGCCTTGTCCGTGCCATCGACTGGTGCGGCGTCAAGAGCGGTCGCGATGTGGATAAGTTCGCCGCTATGCACCTTACCGCCGCCCCCGCCGCCAAGGTCGGCACCGTGCTTGTCGAGGAATGCCCCGTGAATCTTGAGTGCAAGGTCACACAAGTCATTCCACTGGGCAGCCACGACCTGTTTTTGGCCGAATGTGTGGCCGTGGATGTCGATGAGCGGCTGCTTGATGAGAGCGGCAAACTCTGCCTGAACAAGGCGAAGCTCATTGTGTACAGCCACGGCGATTATCTGGCGCTGGGCCGCAAGCTGGGCAGCTTTGGCTACAGTGTGCGGAAAAAGAAAAAAAGCATTAAAAAATAACGCCGCAGGTTTCGCAGGGGGCGGACGCCCCCTACAATGTAGCTGCACATGTAGGAACCGGGCATACCCGGCCCTCGGCCGGAAGGCCGCCGCGCTATAAAGCACCATTTTCCGTTGGGTTTGTAGGGGAGGGTCTTGACCCTCCCGTGCGCAATGCCGATGCCGCAAAGTGTCCGGGAGGGATGAATCCCTCCCCTACTGCAGCAGCATCGTTACGGCACACTTCCTCAGGCGGATATAGAATCCGCCCCTACGCACCACGAGCAAAAAACACCGCCTGCAAGATGTTTTTCATCTTGCAGGCGGTGCTTCTTTTTTTACAGTATTCCCTTACTCTTGAGGATGCCGACCAGCACTACGATGACCAGTGCAGCAACACAGACGCCGATGAAGATGTCTATGTATTTCAGCGGGACCTTGCGGAATTTCTCGTAGAAATTCTCAAAAGCATTCAGCTGGCTGCGGTCGGGGCGCGCATCTTCTTTTTCTTCGGGTTTTTCAGGGGCTTGGGGCAGAGACTTTTCCTCGTCCATATTACTTCTTGGCCAGATACTTGCGCAGGTCAAGGGCAACGGCGATGACGATGACAAGGCCCTGTGCAATGTAGGTGTAGGCGGGGTCGACGCCGAGGAACTGCAGGCAAATCTTCAGGACTTCAAAGACCAGAACACCGACCAGAACGCCGGAGACCTTGCCGACGCCGCCGTTGGTGGAAACGCCGCCGATGGTGCAGGCTGCGATAGCTTCCAGCTCATAGCCGTTGCCGGTGTTGGTGGAAGCGCCGCCGGCCTTTGCGCCGACGAGGAAGCCACCGAGAGCATACATGCAGGAGGCCAGAATGTAGATGCGGATCAGGGATGCGGTGACGTTGACACCGGCAACCTGAGCGGCGTTCTCGTTGCCGCCGATGGCGTACATGTACTTGCCGTGACGGGTCTTATTGTACAGGAACCAGAAGAAGATGCCGACGATCAGCGCAAAGATGGCCAGGAACGGGATGGGGCCCAGCGTGCCGCTGGCAACGGTCAGGTAGCTCTGCTTGTAACCGCCCATGGGCTGGTTGTTGGTGATGACGGAGCACAGGCCGTAAACGATGGTCTGCATACCCAGCGTAGCGATGAAAGGAGGAACCTTCAGGAAGGCGATAATGCAGCCGTTGATGGCACCGAAGCAGGCCATGATCGCCATGACGATCAGCAGGGCCACGGGCCACGGAATATCGGGCAGCCATGGCAGCATGCGGGCAGAGTAGTCAACGCTCTGCAGCAGCATGGCGGAGAAGCAGGCGGCCAGACCGACCTGACGGCCGGCGGACAGGTCAGTGCCCTTGGTAATCAGGCATCCCGAAACGCCGCAGGCGATGATGAAACGCGGGGCGACGTTCAGCAGCAGGTTTTTGCCGTTTGTCTCGGTAAAGAAGTTCTGGGTCGTGCAGCCGACGAAGAGGGCCAGCAAAATGATCAGAATAATGATCGCGTTATTGGACAGGAATTTTTTAAAGTCGAATTTTTTCTCCATTTTCGGATCTCCTCCTTATTCAAACTGGGTAGCCAGCGTCATGATGTTCTCCTGGTTCGCCTTATCACCGTCGATAAAGCCGGTGCAGCGGCCATCGCACATGACCATGATGCGGTCAGACATGCCGATCAGCTCGCTCATTTCGGAGGAGATCATGATGATGCTCTTGCCCTGTTTGGCCATCTCGGCGATGATGCAGTAAATTTCATACTTTGCACCGACGTCGATGCCGCGGGTCGGCTCGTCCATAATGAAAACATCGGGGTCGTTGGCCAGCCAGCGGGCGATCAGCACCTTCTGCTGGTTACCGCCGGACAGAGACTGGATCTGCGTTTTGGAGGACGGCGTCTTGATGGACAGCTTGGCGACATTATCCTGCACGAGCTTTTCGATTTTGCCATCATCCAGCATGATGCCGCCGATCAGATACTTGTTCAGCGATGCAATGGAGACGTTATCCGCAATGGAAAGCACACCCAGAATACCGGTGGCGCGGCGGTCCTCGGTCAGCATGGCGATGCCGTTTTTAATGGCGTCCTGCGGCTGGTTGATGGTCAGTTCCTTGCCCTTATAGGTGATGGTGCCCGATGTGTGGCAGCGCAGACCGAACAGACCTTCCATCAATTCGGTGCGCTGGGCGCCGACCAGACCGGCCACGCCGAGGATCTCGCCCTTGCGAACATTGAAGTTGACATGGCGGAAGCTCTTGGGATTGATAGAGGTAAAATCCTTGACCTCAAAGACGACCTCACCGGGCGTGTTGCTGCGCGGCGGGTAGAGGTTCGACAGCTCACGGCCGACCATCTTGGTGATGATCATATCGGTGGTCAGCTCCTTAGCCTCCCATGTGCCGATGTACTGGCCGTCGCGCATGATCGTGACTTCGTCGCTGATGCGAAGAATTTCGTCCATCTTGTGGCTGATGTAGACGATGGAAACGCCCTTGGCGCGCAGCTCGTCCACGATGGTGAACAACGCCTCGACCTCGGCCGCCGTCAGCGAGGAGGTCGGCTCATCGAGGATCAGTACCTTGCAGTCTGCCGAGACGGCTTTCGCAATTTCGACCAACTGCATCTGGGAGACGCTCAATGATCCGAGCTTTGCGTGCGGATCATAATTCAGATGGACTTCCTTCAGGACCTTGGCCGCATCCTCATACATCTTATCGTGGTCGATGACGGTGACGGGTCCGTATTTCTTGGTTGGGTAGCGCCCGACATAGATATTCTCGCCGATGGAACGCTCCGGGATGGGCTGCAATTCCTGGTGCACCATCGCAATGCCGCGATTCAGTGCATCCAGAGGTCCCTTGATCTGAACCTCCTGCCCCTCATAAATAACCTTGCCTTCGTCCATGTGGTAGATACCGAACATACACTTCATCAAGGTGGACTTGCCCGCGCCGTTCTCTCCCATCAGCGCATGGACGGTGCCGGGTTTCAATTTCAGCTGTGCGTGATTCAGTGCCTTGACGCCGGGGAACGTCTTGACGACATCACACATCTCCAAGCGGTACTCTGACAATTCGCTGGCCCCCTTTAATCTTTTGTAACCTTTTCATGAAAAAAGGGTGCGTGCGCCTGCGCACACGCACCCCGATTGTTCTGGTTTAAGCTGTGGCTTTTGTCAAATTACTGGAAGTCCTTGACGTTGTCAGGGGTAACCTTGACGTAGTCAACATAGACGCTCTGGCTGCCAGCCTCGAAGGTCTTGCCGCCCAGCAGCTCCTCCATGGAAGCAACAGCCTGCGTAGCCTGACCCTTAGCGTCGTTCAGAACGGTACCGGTCATGTTGCCATTGGCAACTTCGTTCTTGGCAGCGTCCAGAGCGTCAACACCGACGAGGTAGATGTCCTTGTTGACGGTACGGCCGGCAGCCTGAATAGCCTGCAGAGCGCCGATAGCCATGTCATCGTTGTTGCAGAAGACAACCTCGATCTGGTCGCCGAACTTGGCGAGGTCGTTCTGGCAGATTTCCTGGCCCTTGTTGCGGTCCCAGTCACCACGCTGCAGGTCGAGCTGCTCAACCTCAACGCCGGCATCGGTCAGAGCCTTGACGGAGTACTCGGTACGCAGCTGAGCATCGATATTCTCGGGGTCGCCCTGAATCATGATGTAGGAAACCTTGCCGTCGCCGTTGATGTCGCCCTTGTTCTCGGTGTCGAGGATCAGCTCGCCCTGGAAGGTGCCGGACTGAGCAGCGTCGCAGCCAACATAGACCAGCTTGTCGTAAGCGGACATCTGATCGGCGGTGGGCTCACGGTTGATCAGGACGGTGGGAACATCGGCACCCTTGACGGTGGAGATGATCTGGTCGGCAGCGGAGGTCATGACGGGGTTGATGATCAGTGCGTCAACGCCCTGGGTGATGAAGGTGTTGATCTGCTCGTTCTGCTTGGCCTGGTCGTTGTTGCCGTCAACGATGGTGACCTCGTAGCCCTTGCCCTCGAGGATCTCCTGCAGAGCATTACGGTAGGTGGTCATGAAGGCATCGTCGAACTTGTAGATGCAGACGCCGATCTTACCGCCCTGAGTGGCCTCGGTAACGCTCTCAGCTGCGCTCTCGGCAGCGGAGGTAGCGGCGGACTCAGTAGAGGCAGCCTCGCTGGAAGCGGGGGCGGAAGCGGAGGCGCCGCAAGCGGCGAGGGATACGGCCATGCAGCCAGCAACGGCCAGAGCAGCAAACTTTTTCATAATAAGTTTCTCCTTCTTTTTGCAGTGGATTTTTTTCGGGCCGCGGTAGAGGTGCGGGCCCTGTTGACAGTTATTATAATACTCGGGCAACGGGGAAAAAACAAGGTGAAATTTCACCGACAAAAGGGGAAAATTTTCACCGTTTAGGGCACCTTTCCCAATCAGAACCCGCCTTTTTTGTGCAGAAGGCTCATAAAAAATGACAAAACGGTTCCTGTTGTTTTTATTTTGTAAGATTTTTGCTAACAAAAAACCTCTCTCTGCGAGGGAGGTGCGCCGCAAGGGTGGATTTCCTATCCGCTTGCGGAGAGGGGTAAGCCCCCACAGATTTCACCCGAACGGGAACAGTGCCTTTTGCTTATCTATGGCGAACATATTGTCCCGGGTAACGACCCGGACGGCGGTAATGTTGGATTTTTCCACACTGCTGCCCTGCCCGGCCAGCAGTCTGTAGGCGCTCTCCACGCCAAAATAGCCCATGCTGTAGGTGTTCTGCACAATCAGAGAGTCCACTGCGCCGCTTTGCAGCGCATCGATCGTCTGCACGTTGGAGTCAAACGCCACCAGCCAGAGGTCATCGACCCGCTCCATCTCCTGCACAGCCTGCACGGCCCCCACGGCGGTGGCCTCGTTGAAGGCCACCAGCACATTGATCTCGGGGTGCTGCTGCAACATCCGCAGAGCATCGCTGTGCGCGCTGGCCGCATTCGGATGGGTCTGCATTGAGGTAACGACCTCAGCGCGGCCGCTGTCCGCAAAGGTGTCGCGGGCACCCTGCTCCCGGTCGCGGCCGTTGGCGCCGTTGACCTCATAGTTGATCAGCCCCACACAGAGCTTTCCCTCCGTGCCTTCCAGTGCGCTGCGGGCCGCCAGCCGCCCGGCGCCGTAGTTGTCGGACCCGATGTAGGCCTCTACCTGATCGGAATGTACAGCCGAGTCGATTCCTACGATCGTCACACCCGCAGCGGCGGCTGCATCAATGGCCTCGGCGTTGGCCTCGTAGTCGATGGCAGAAAACACGATGGCCTGCGCTCCGTCCTCGACTGCCTTTTCAATCAGCTGATTCTGGGCGTCATAATTCTCCTCATTGTCGGGGGCAAGGACGGTGAGCTGCATGTTGTACTCGGTCGCGGCGGCCTCGGCCCCGGACAGTACCGCCTTCCAGAATTCAGACTCGCGGGATTTGGCAACGACCGTCACCCTGTACCGCGCGGTGGTGGCCGCCACAGGCTGCACCGCGCAGCCTGCCAGCAGCAGCACTGCCAAAACGGCGGGCAGCAGCATTTTAATGCGTTTTATCATACTCGCCCTCCCTGTCCTCCGGCACGCGCGGGGTGCGGATGGTAACGGTCGTGCCCGCATAGGGGGCACTTTCGATGGACAGCCCGTAGCCGGGGCCGAAGTAGATGCGCAGCCGGTCATTGACATTCTTGACGCCGATGCCGGTGCGGTCACTCGGCTCATTCTGCAAAAGCGCCGCGACCTGCTCCGGCTCCATGCCGATACCGTCATCACTGACGATTAGCAGGATGTCGTCCCCGTCCGGCCTGACCGTAATCTCGATATGGCCATCGTCCACCATCAGATCCAGCCCATGGACGATGGCGTTTTCAATGATGGGCTGCAGGGTGATCTTGTTGCACAGGCAGTGTATGCAGTCCTCATCTACCGTAAAGTGATAGGTAAACTGGTTTTTGTAGCGGTATTTCTGGATCTGCAGGTAGGCCTCGGCGTGCTGCAGCTCCTTCTCAATCGGGATCAGCTCATGGCCGCGGCTGATGCTGATGCGGAAAAGCCTTGCCAGCGCATGGACCATCTGCACAGCGTCAGCATTTTTGCCGCGCTCGCACATCCATGCGATGGAATCCAGCGTATTGTAGAGGAAATGCGGGTTGATCTGTGCCTGCAGCGCCTTCAGCTCAGTCTTGCGCAGGACGATCTCCTCCTCGCGCACGGTGGTCATCAGCCGCTGGATACGCCCGACCATGTGGCCGAAGGAATCCGATAGGTTCTGCACCTCCCGCGTGCCGCGCACCGCGCAAAAGACAAAGTGGTCTGCGTCCTGCTCAAACGCCTCCATTGCGTTCTCCAGCTGCTGGAGCGGGCGGGACAGCAGGCGGGACAGCACCCAGCCCACCGCCAGCGCCGCCACAAAGATCAGCGCTGCCGTTGCCACAGCGATGCGCACCATCTGCCAGAAGCTTTCGTTGACGGTCTCATCAATGTAGCTGACGCCGACAACGCGCCATGGGCTGTTCGGCACGCGCTGGACACTGTAGATGACGGTATCCTCCACATAGGTGCCGTCACCAAGGCAGGCCAGACGCCCTGCCTCCTCCTTTTTTAAGCCTGCGTAGAGAAGCTGCTGCTGCGGGTGGTAGACCATATTGCCGCGCTCATCCATCAGGTAGCAGTAGCCGTGCTGGCCGATGCCGACATTGCTGATGGTGGCGGCCAGCTCGGTAAAGCTCAGATCCAGCGACAGCCAGCGCTTTTCGGCGGTGCCGGGCACTGTGCGGACAATGGAAACGACCCATGGATAATACCCCGCAAAGATCGACTCGACATGGGGCGTACTGATATAGCCCTGACTCAGACGGCGGGCGGTCGTCAGATTAAACGAAAGATTGCGCAGGATCTCCGCCTTCGGGGTGCGGCCGTCCTGCGCCCAGCAGTTCAGCAGCGCGCCGTCCGCATCGTAGGCGGTGATGGCGGCCACCTCGGGCCGGGCCGTCAGGAACGCGCCCAGAAACGCATCCCGAGGCTCCTCGGCATCGTCCAGATGCCCCATAACGATGGTGACTGCGCTCTCCATCGTGTTCACATAATTGCCGACGGCCCCCACAACCTGACTGACGGCCTGGGCGCTGTTGGTGCGGGCAGCCTCGACAATCGCATTGCGGTAGCTGCGCAGAAAGAGCGTTGTGCAGAGCGTCAGCACCATGACGGCCACGGCGGAGATCAGCGCTGCCGCCAGATGGGCGGTGCGCGGCGGGCGCATCATGTGCGGGCCTCCCCCGCAGCGCGGGCGCGGCGCAATGCCACCGGCGATGTACCGCTGTACTTTTTAAAGCAATAGCTGAAATAGTGCTGGTCGGTGTAGCCGCAGCAGCGGGCGATCTCCTGAATCTGCATATCGGTGGTCAGCAGCAGTGCCTGCGCCTTCTCCATGCGGCGGCGCACCAGAATGTTGATGAAGGTCTCCCCCTCCGACTTCTTAATGCAGGCGCTCAGATGGTTGGGGCTGACATCCAGCATGGCGGAGAGGGATGCAAGCGAGAGGTCCTCGTCCATATAATGCTGGTCGATGATCTCCAGCGCGCGGTCGCAAAGGCTGCCGGTCTTGCGGGCGTCCGCCGTAAAGCTGACGCCGCCCTCCCCTCAGCTGCGGTGTGCAGCGCCTCCACAGCCTGACGGTAGGCATCGTTCAGCGCACTGAGGTGCGCAAACTCCCGGCTGACACCCACATTGGCCGTGCGGCCCAGCGCGCGTTCTGCCAGCTGGCAGATCTCATCCGCCAGAATGTGCAGATACTCCTCAAAGTCGGAGGGGTTGCCCAGCAGCACCGCCACAGCGCGGCCGCAGCAGTAAAAGACAAAATGGCGCAGGTACTTGTTTGCGCTCTGCTCCACCAGCTGGGTAAAGCCCGCCTCGTAGTCGACCGCCCCCTCCAGAGAGGCCGCCAGCACCACCAGCGTACTGCGGTCATCGGTACCGCGCAGCAGGCCGCAGGCTGCGGCGGCGCTGCGCAGCCGTTCCTCCAGATCGGCAGGGGCATTGTCGTACTGTGCGAGCACCAGCGGGATGAGAAAGGCAGCCCGGTCCGCGTGGGATGCATCGGCCCGGCGCAGCCCGGCATAGCGGGCATCGATCTTCTCATGGATGGACTTCAGCTCGGCGGCCAGACCGTCCATCGTCAGCGGCTTGAGCATGTAGCTGATGATGTTGTACTGAATGGCCTGTTTGGCGTACTCAAAGTCATCATAGCCGCTCAAAAAGGCAATGTGCATGGCAGGGCGGATCTCGCGCACCTGCCGGGCCAGCTCAATGCCCGAGATGAAGGGCATCCGAATGTCAGTCAGCAGCAGATCCGGCTCGAGCCGCTCGACAAGCTCAAGGGCGTCCAGTCCGTTGCTGGCACTGCCCACCAGATGGAAGCCCAGCGCCTCCCAGGGGATCATGGTGCAGACGGCCTCGCGCAGCTCGTCCTCATCATCGGCCACGATGACGGTGTAGATGTTTTTATCAGCCATACTCTTTTTCCTTTACAGCCAGAATTGAACCAGACGGCTCACATTTTCATACAAGGCGGGGTTCTGCCCCATCAGCTGGGGCTCCGCCGCAAAATAGACACAGAAGTTATAGCAGATACCCGCCAGCACCGCCAGCGGAAAGACCGTGCGCAGCGCCTTTGTCAGCACCGGCAGCCCGCGCCCCTGCAGGGTACGCTCCGCCAGCAGCCACGCCAGCGCCGCCGCCAGCAGCAGCGGGCCAAGCCAATCGCTCTGGTAACGGTAGAGCATACCGGCCATCTGGCAGTCCAGCACCGCCAGCACCACCGTGCAGATGGCCGTCAGGCGGAATACAGCGCGCAGATCACGGCAGCGGTCAAGCCGGCGGCGGGCCAGCGGCAGGCAGCCAAGGCCCCACAGCAGCGGCAGGCAGGCAAACGCGCCGCCGTAGTACAGCTCGGTGATGGTCAGCCCCATGTAGTTCGTCTGCATTTTCGTGGCGCTCAGATACGGAAAAACCGTCTGCACGCCGGGGATTCCAAGCAGGAAGGTCACGACCGCCGGGGCGATACGCCCCACCGCAAAGCCGCGGCGGGTCATATCATTGCTGGTCAGGTTGTAATTTGCACCGAGGTCAAATACCGAGCCGAACCGTGCGGCGTTGTACCACATCAGCCCCGCTGCCACCAGCACGACCGGCAGCAGGAAGGCAGCGCACTCCCCTGCGCCCTGCCGGGTGCAAAGGCGCTTTTCCGTGATATAGCGCGGCCACAGGATGGGCAGCGCCAGCACGGCAAACAGCACCATCTGGGGGCGGCAGCCTGCCACCAGCGCCATGCAAAGACTGCCCAGCGCCAGATGAAGCAGCACCCTGCCGCGCTTTTGCGGCGGCGTGTTCGCAGCCAGCAGCCACTGCCACAGCGCCCACAGCACAAATACCGCCCCGCAGAGGATGGCGTATTCATACACCGATGGACGGTGCAGTAAGTACCAGAGCTGCGTCCCCGAGGCCGCGCCCACGGCAGCCAGCAGACAGGCCGCGGCGCTGGCATCCGGGAACCAGCGGCGCACCGCCTGCCGGACAAAGCCGAACACCGCTGCAATATACAGCCATGCCAGCAGGATCATCGGCAGACTGGGCGGCAGATCCTGTATGCCGGTCAGTGCCTCAAAGGACAGCTGGAACAGAAGGCAGGGCACGATCCCGAAGTAGACATAGTACCGGCCGTTGTAGTAGGCCACATCCCACAGTGCATCAGGGGCCGCCTCCTGACGGGCAGCGGTGTCGTAGGGGTTTTGCAGCGCCGCCATAGCGGCGGGCGGGTCCTTCTCAAGGTCAAGGCGGCCGTTCAGCAGGCTGTGCGCCAGCGCACCGTACTGGGCCGATGCGTTGGAGGCCCAGTCATTGATGTGCATGGTAAAGTCGATGCGGCTCGTTCCCGACCAATCCGGCGTATTGTAAAAGGCCGTTGCAACACCTGCGTTGAAGCGGTCCCCGAACGGTGCCAAAAGCGCTGCCGCGCAGAGCGCAAGCCCCGCTGCCAGCATAGCCGAGCGGTATTTTTTTTCATGCGCACAATAGGAATCGCGCCAGAGAACGCTGGCCGGGCGCAGTGCAAAGCCTGCCAGTGCCAGCGCAAAGACCGCCGCGAACCGCAGGAGCGAGAAATCCAGCGGGCGGCGCACATTGGCACAGACCGTGGTCAGCTGCGCGTTCAGCGGGTAGCTGCGGTACTCCCCCTTATAGCCGGTGACGGTCAGCGTCAGGGTATCGGCCCTGCCGGAAAGGTCCAGACTGCGAACCAGACTGCGCCCCGATGCAGGTGCAGCCTCCCAGCCCCAGCTTTGGCGGGATGCCGAACTGGCCTCATCCGTAGCTGTCACATAGAGCTGGAGCAGGACATTTTTCTGCTCGGGGGTATCGCCGTCCGCCAGCGAGACCAGCCCGTCCAGCTGCAGGTTGTAGATCTCAAAGCCGAGATCCGCAAATTCCAGCACAGTGCTGTCCCCCTGCAGCGTCAGCGGCGCAGCGGGGTCCGGGTCGTTTGTCAGGTACGGCCGCAGGTCCACCGGCGTATAGCGGCTGGTAGCCAGCCAGCTGAGATTGCCGATAAACACCTCCGCCCCAAGGCTGGCCGCCAGCAGCAGGACGAGCGCAGCCGGGGTGCGCAGCTTTTGCGGCAGCACGCCGCGCAGACGGAACCCGCAGACAATGCCGCAGGAAAGCCCCTGCATGGCCAGAATGGCTGCCAGACGGAATCCGTCAAAGTCAGCGGTCAGGCCCGGGCGGGACCAGATGCAGACCGCCCACAGCCAGACAAGCGCCGTGACGCCCGCCCCGGCGTAACCATCGGCGCGGGCGGGCTTGCGGTGTTGGACGCGGGCGGGCAGAAGGGTGAAGCCCGCTGCAAGGGTGATAGAAAGAAGTATGGTCAGAATCAGCATAAGGATAAATCCGTTTTACATTGTTGTAGGGGCTGCACAGGTGCAGCCCGCGGCCTTGCCGGGAAATATCATTTCCCGTATAGTTGCGGGTCGGGCAGGGCAGGCCCCTACCGGGTAGCGCGTCACACTCATTATACCCCATTCCGCAGCGCGTTGTACAGCATTTCCGCTTTGGCATGGCTGATGCCCTTGACCTCCTCCAGATCGGAGATGCTGGCAGCCTTGACCGCCGCAACGGTCTTGAAGTGTGCCAGCAGGGCGGCGCTGGTCTTTTCACCCACGCCGGGAATGGCCGTCAGCGTGGCAGCGTAGGAGCGCTTTTTCATCATGCGCTTGCGGTAATCGTTGGCGTAGCGGTGTGTTTCGTCCTGAATATTCGTCACAAAGGTAAAGATATTGCGGTTGCGGTTGATCGCAATCTCGCCGCCCGCATCGTCCACAATGGCGCGGGTACGGTGGTGATCGTCCTTGACCATACCGAAGGTGGGGACATTCTCCAGCGCCGTGCCGCGCAGGGCCTGCCTGACCGCGCTGACCTGCCCCCTGCCGCCGTCGATGAGCAGCAGATCCGGCAGGGTGGCAAACTGGTTCTGCGGGCCGTCAGGCTTTTCCCCGCGGCGGGCTGCCTCGTATTCTGCCGCACGGCGGGAGAGCGTTTCTGCCAGCGAGGCATAGTCGTCCGTGCCCGCGACAGTGCGCATCTTAAAGCGGCGATAGCCGGCACGGTGGGGTTTGCCGTCCCGGAACACGACCATGCCGCAGACGCTGGAGCCATCACCCCAGTTGGAGATGTCGTAGCTTTCGATAACGCGGGGCGGCTCCTTCAGGCCAAGCAGCTGGGCGGCCTCCTCCAGCAGCTTTTCCTCGCGGGTGTAGCGGCCGCTCTCACGGCCAAGGCGCTCCACGGCATTGGTGTAGGCCATTGTGACCAGCTTTGCCACATCACCGCGCTGCGGCACATAAAGCTCGACCTTTGTGCCGCGGGCCTGATTCAGTGCCTCATTCAGCGCCTCGGCATCGGGCGGCAGGGCGTCCACCGCAATGGTTCTGGGGATGTTCTCACCGTCCAGATAATACTGCGGCAGGAACTCCTCCCGCACGGCGTTGATGTCGGTGGTATCGTGGAAAACAAATTCCCGCTTGTCGGTCAGACGGCCGTCCCGGTAGCGCAGCACAGCGGCGCAGACCGCATGGGTCGTGCCGGCCAACGCGATGACATCCATATCGGTATCGCTGTCCATGACGACCTTCTGGCCTGCGGCCACACGGTCAATGGCCATGATCTGATCGCGCAGCAGGGCGGCCGTTTCAAAGTCAAGGCGCTCGGAGGCGGCCTCCATCTTATCGCGCAGCTGCTTGACGATGTCCTTTTTTCCGTAGCGGATCATCCGCAGCGCGCCCTGCACTGCATCGTTGTAGGCCTCGCAGCTGATCTTGCCGCTGCACACTGCCATGCACTTTCCGATGTGGGCGTTCAGGCAGGGGCGGCCCTTGCCAAGCTCCTGCGGGAAGCTCTTGCTGCAGCGGGGCAGCAAAAAGCAATTCTGCGCTGTTTCCACCATCTCCCGCACGGCAAACGATGAGGTGAACGGGCCGATATAGTCGGCGTCATCGTCATCCTTCTGCAGTGCCGCTGAGATGCGCGGCCATGCACCGCGCGTGACCTTGACATAGCTGTAGCCCTTGTCGTCCTTGAGCAGGATGTTGTACTTCGGTGTGTGGGCCTTGATCTGGCTGGCCTCCAGCACAAGCGCCTCAAACTCGCTCTGGCAGACGATGACATCAAAGGTGAACGCATGGGCGATCATCTGGCTGACCTTGGCATCGTGGGGCACCCCCTCACGGAAATACTGCGACACGCGGGTCTTGAGGCGCTTGGCCTTGCCGATATAGATGATCGTGTCCGTTTTGTCACGGATGATATACACGCCGGGCAGCAGCGGCAGCATGCAGGCTTTTTTGTAGAGTTCAGCTTTTGTCATGGACAGACCTTTCTTACGGCAGCGCCGCTGCGCCCGACGCGCTGTATGCGGTGCCGCCGTATACAAAAAAAGCGGCGGGTCACCCCACCGCTGATTGTTTAAGGAAGATTACTCGGCAAAGCCGGAGCTGACCAGCTTGACCAGACCGTCAACTGCAGCCTGCTCATCGGCACCGTCAGCAATAATGCGGATGGTGGTGCCGCCGACGATGCCCAGACTCAGGACACCGAGCAGAGACTTGGCGTTGACACGGCGCTCCTCCTTCTCGACCCAGATGGAGGACTTGTATTCGTTGGCCTTCTGGATGAAGAAGGTAGCCGGACGGGCGTGCAGACCAACCTGATTCTCAACGGTAACTTCTTTAACGTACATAGTTATTCTCTCCTACTTTTGAAAATAATATGCCCCTGTGTATCTACCGCGGGCGACTTCCAGGCGGTCTATTGCGTGTTAATACGCCGCCTTGATTGTCTCTATTTTATCCTATTCGGTCGATTTTGTACAGTGGAAAATTGCAAATTTGGCATGATTCTGTAATTCTGCCAAATCTTCGCGCGTGCGTTTGTGCAACTTTGCCAGTTTATTTTCAACATCGTTGTGGATTGACGACAAAAACAACGGTCAGCCCTGATAGCGCATTTCCAATTCTTCACAGTACAGCGCCGCAAATGCCTTTGCATCGGCGGGATCATAGCGGTGCAGCACGCTGCCGGTCAGCCGCCAGCCCATCCGCTTGTACAGCGCAATCGCGCGGGTGTTGGTGTTCAGCACCCCCAAGGTCGGGTGGGGATGCTCGGGCAGCTTTTTGCGGGCGAAATCCAGCATCTTAGCGCCGTATCCCCTGCCGCGGGCCGCTTCGGTCACAAACAGGCGGCCGATCTCCCCCGTTTTGTGGCAGACGCCCACCATGCCGTCAGCGCTGTCCTTGGTATAGTGCAGATAGAACGCCCAACCGTTCTTTTTATCCTCCTGCAGCACAGGCAGATGAGCCTGCGGTGTGAGCATTTCCAGAGTTTGCTCCGTACAGACTGCCTCGCAGACAGCGCGGCGTCCCTCGGCCATCAGCGCGGCGCAGAGGGCGAGCTGTTCGTCATTTTTCACAAGGCGCATATTTTCGCCGCGCTTCCACTTCGGCAGCTCGGTCAGCGGGTGGCTCTCGCACCATGCGTCATACAGGTCAGGGCGGCGCTCACGGGTCCGCTCACGGCTTTGGGCACCGCGCCATTCGTCAATTTTTTTGTGGTCGCCGGTCAGCAGCACCGGCGGCACAGCGCGGCCCTCCCAGACCTCAGGGCGGGTAAACTGGGGATATTCCAGCAGTCCGTCCCAGTAGCTCTCATCCTGATAGCCCTTTTCCTCGGCCAGCACGCCGGGCTGCAGGCGCAGCACACTGTCGGCAACGACAAGGCTGGCCAGCTCACCGCCGGTCAGCACATAATCACCGATTGAGATTTCCTCATCACCGAAGGCGTCAATGACCCGCTGGTCAATGCCCTCATAATGGCCGCAGACGAGCGTAACGGCGTCATAGGAGGCCAGCTCCCGGGCCTTTTCCTCATTGTAGGGGCGGCCCGCAGCCGTCAGGAACACCACATGGGGCTTTGCCCTGCCCTGCGCGGCGCACTGGGCCTGCACAGCCCGCAGGCAGTCGGCGATGGGCTGGGCGTACAGCACCATGCCGCAGCCGCCGCCGTAGGGGTAGTCATCGGTCTGCTTCTGCTTGTTTTTTGTGTAGTCACGGATCTGGTGGCAGTGCGCCTCGAACAGGTTTTTCGCGCGGGCGCGGCCCAGAATGCTGGCCGAGAGGAAGCTGTCGCACAGCTCGGGAAAAAGCGTTACGATATCAATGCGCATCTGCTCAGCCCTCATCGCCGTTCACAGCATCGGTGAACATGCCCTCGATGGGGGTGATCAGAATGCGGCGGTTTTCAATGTCGATGGCCTTGACAAACTCCGGCACGGCGGGCAGCATGTGCTCCTCCCCCGCTGCATCGGTCACGGTGTAGATATCCTGCGCAGCCGGATGCTCCACATTCGTCAGGTGGCCGTAGACGCGGCCGGTATCGGCGTCTGCGACCTCACAATCCAGCAGATCGTCAATGAAGTAGCGGCCCTTGGGCAGCCGGGCATCGGCCTTGGCCAGATAGTACACCCGGCCCACCTGCGCGCGGGCGGCGTCCATATCGGTAATGCCGTCCAGCCGCAGCAGGATCACATTGCCCTGTGCGCGCACGCCCAGCACACGGGTCTCGCCCGCGCCCTCAGCCGTGCTGAACAGCCGCTTGAATTTTGCCAGAAACGCCGCGCCGTCACAGAGCGGCAGGGCCTTCATTTCGCCGCGCACGCCGTGGGTGGACACGATCTTGCAGGCGGGAAGATAGTTTCGCATATATTCCTCCTGATACAGAAAAAGCACTTTACCCTGCGGCAAAGTGCTTTGTAACGGGTCTTAGTCGATCTCAACGATGACTTTTTCGCCCTGACGGACAGCCGCGGCACGCATGACAACGCGGATTGCCTTGGCGATGCGGCCCTGCTTGCCGATGACGCGGCCCATATCGGCCTCAGCCACCTTGAGGTGGTACACAACAGTGCCGTCCTCACGCATGGGATCAACAGTCACCTGCACGGCCTCCTTGTCCTCGACAAGGCCGCGGGCAACGGCTAATAAGAGTTCCTGCATGTGGCGTTCCCTCCCTAAAAAGCGAACAGATTACAGAACAGCGGCCTTCTTCAGGATCTCGCGGACAGTGTCGGTGGGCTGAGCGCCGTTGGACAGCCACTGCTTGGCCTTCTCAGCGTCGATCTTGACGACAGAGGGCTCCTTGGTCGGATCGTAGTAGCCGATCTCCTCAATGAAGCGGCCATCACGGGCAAAGCGGCTGTCAGCAACAACAACGCGGTAGAAAGGAGCCTTCTTGGCGCCCATGCGGCGCAGACGAATCTTAACCATAGTAATATTCCTCCAAAAATTGTTTACGGCCCTTGGTTGGGCATCTTTAATATATTGTACATCCCGTGGGCCGTAAAGCCGAGCGGGTCATACCTTTGTAAAAATCAGCGGCCAAAGCCTTTAAAGCCGCCTCTGCCGCCCATGCTCCCGAGGCCGCGCATAAAGGCCTTGGGGTTGCGCTTGACCTTTTTCATCATCTTCTGCATCATTTCAAACTGACGCAGCAGCTTGTTGACATCCTCGACCGAGGTGCCGGAGCCAGCTGCAATGCGGCGCTTGCGCTTGGGGTTGATGATGTCGGGTTTAGCGCGTTCTGCCGGTGTCATCGAGTAGATGATGGCCTCGATGCGGGGCAGTGCCTTTTCATCGAGAGAGTCTGCATCGATCTGACTGCCGCCGGGCATCATTGCCAGCAGCGAGGCAGCGCCGCCCATCTTCTTGATCTGCTGGAACTGGGCCAACAGGTCGTTCATGTCGAACTTGTTTTCCATCAGGCGCTTGGCGGCGGCCTCGGCATCCTTGTCGTTCTGGACGCTCTGCGCCTTTTCGATCAGGGAAAGCACATCGCCCATGCCAAGGATGCGGTTTGCCATCCGCGCCGGGTAGAACGGCTCAAGATCCTCAAGTTTCTCGCCCGTGCCTTGGAAATAAATCGGCATACCGGTGACAGCCAGCACCGAAAGCGCCGCACCGCCGCGGGTATCGCCATCAGTCTTGGTCAGAATGACGCCGCTGATGCCGACCTTCTCATTGAAGGTCTTGGCCACATTGACGGCCTCCTGACCAGCCATGGCATCCACGACCAGCAGGGTCTCATCGACCTCGACTGCCTGTTTGATCCGCACCAGCTCATCCATCAGCTGGTCATCGATCTGCAGGCGGCCTGCGGTATCCAGAATCACAATGTCATTGCCGTGATCCTTCGCGTAGGCCATCGCCTTCTGGGCGATAAGCTCGGGCTTTTCGGTGCCCAGCGTAAAGACGGGGACACCGGCCTGCTCGCCGACCACCTTCAGCTGCTCAATGGCGGCGGGGCGGTAGATGTCGCAGGCGACCAGCAGCGGGCGGCGGCCCTGACTGCGGTAGAATTTGCCGAGCTTGGCAGCATGGGTGGTCTTGCCGTTGCCCTGCAGGCCACACATCATCAGCACGGTCTGGCCCTTGTTTTTCAGGCGCAGGTATTTCGGCTCATTGCCGCCCATAAGGCTGGTCAATTCCTCGTTGACGATCTTGACGACCTGCTGGGCGGGGGTCAGGCTCTCCATGACCTCCTGCCCCATCGCGCGCTCCGAAACCTGAGCGCAGAAGTCCTTGGCAACCTTGTAGTTGACATCGGCCTCCAGCAGCGCCATACGCACCTCGCGCATAGCGGCCTTAATGTCGGCCTCGTTCAGCTTGCCCTTGCCGCGCAGCTTTTTGAAAACGCCATTCAAGCGCTCTGTTAAAGACTCAAAGGCCATCGGCATCCTCCTGCGTGTCCAAGCGTTGTAAGATCGTGAGCATTTCCTGCGTATCATGGTTGATACGCGAATCCGGCGTGAAGGAGCCGGAATTGCAGCAGCGAACCTCCGTGACGAGCACCCGCAGGCGGTCCAAATCGGCCTGCATCCGGGTGTGGCGGCGGGCGTTGCCGAGCTTTGCTTCCAGCTCGTCCAGCGCGGCCTCGCCATGCTTGATGGCGTCCCGCACCCCCTGCCGTGTGATGCCGAGATTTTCGGCAATTTCAGCTAAGGACAGATCCTCGTCATAGTATTCCGTCAGGATGACGCGCTGTTTTTCCGTCAGAACCGGGCCGTAGAAGTCCAGCAGGACGGAGTAGGCAAGGTTTTTCTGCGGCTTACCGGCCATGCCCGCGCCCCCTTTGCTGCTTGTGAAGGTTGTGTAAAGTAATTTTCTTTACATCAGCCTATGAATTATAACAGAACAAGCGCCGGAAGTCAAGTCTGTAGAGCAATTTTTTGAAGAAATACGGCAGATTTTTTGGCAGCGCCGTGATGGTATACGGGGAAAGCCCCTCCGACTTCGCTGCGCTCGTCACCTCCCCGCATAGCGAGGAGGCTTTCTCGCGGGCTTTGCCCGCGCAAAAGGCGCCCAACGAAGTGGGGAGCTGGCCAAGCCTGCGAGGCCTGAGGGGCCTCCCCCCCTTCGCCGCAATATTTTTCTCTCCATCCATAGCAAACCGCCCCGAACTATGCTATAATAAAAATATTGTCGTTTTTTGAAAGTGAGGTGTCTGTCTGTGCCCATCCTGCGCAGTTATTATCAGGAGGTCTACCGTTCGCCGGTCGTGCGGCTGGACGGCTACTCCGGCCGCCACGGTTTGGAGGCAGGCATCCTCGCCTATCTGGATTTCGGCGGTGCGACCGGCACCTCCAAGGACGGTCTGGCCGAGACGATGCTGGCCTTTGCGACCGAGCGCGGCACGCTGCAGCCCGGCATGCCGGTGGTGGAGGTAAGCTCCGGCAGCTTCGGCGCTGCGCTGGCTGTCAGCTGTGCAACCACAGGGCACCCCTGCATCCTTGTCGTGCCGAGCAGCCTGCCCATCGCACGGCGCAAGCATCTGCAGGACTTGGGCGCGCGCATCATTGCCTGCAGCAGCGGCGGCCGCCGCGCCATGGAGCGCATCGCCGAGGACACTGCCAAACGATACGGCGGTTATTACACCCACTATTTTTCCAACGATGATAACCCCGAGTATCACCGCCGGGTGACCGGCCCGCAGATCTTAAAGCACGCGGGCGATGCGATCGATGCCGTGGTCATCGGCGTGGGCAGCGGCGGGACCATCACCGGTGTGGCCGAATACATAAAGGCATGGAACAGCATGGTGCGCATCGTGGCCGTGGAGCCTGCCGAGTGCGCTGCCATCTCGGGCGGGTTCATCGGCCAGCACAGCATCGCGGGCATCGGCCCCGGCTTTGTGCCGGAGAATTACAACCCCTATGTGGTGGACACCGTGCTGACCGTCACCTCCGCCGATGCCGAGCGTGCCGCGCGGGAGGTACTGTTCTTTGACGGCGTACCCGCCTGCACCAGCGCCGGTGCCACCCTGGCCGCTGCCGTGCAGCTGATGGGCATGGGCAAGGCCAAACGCCCCCTGTGCGTCTTTGCCGGGCGGCGCACCTACGAATAAATTGTAAAATCTGCACACGCGCTCCGCACCGGGCTTTTCCGGCGCGGGGCGCGTGTGGTATAATCAAAGAAAAAGGCGGTGTTCTGTCATGAAGCTTCTGCTCTGCGTTTTGTCTGCCCTGCTGCTGGCCGGGTGTGCCGCAGGGGCGGCATCCGGGGATGCGATCTCCGCATCCGCGCCAGCTGCCACCGTGGAAACCGCCGAAGCAGCGCCGACTCCCGTCCCCGCAGCCGCTGCGCCGCAGGGACTGGAGCCGACCGGCGCGGCAGTGCTGGACTATGACGACATTCGGCTGATCGACTATGAGCGTGCCATGCAGCCCTACCCCGAGACCGACTATTACACGATGTGCAAGGACGGCCTGTGGGGCCTGATGCGCAGCGATGGTACAGAAGTGCTTTCCTGCCGCGCGCCGGAGCCGCTGTTTGAATGCGATATTGACGAACACCACTGGCACGGGTATTTGGACGGGCTTGCGTGGGAGGAGACCGCCCCGCTGGAAAGAGAGTACAACGCCCGGTTAAAGGCAAGCGGTGACGGTACCCTCTGTGACGCCCATGACGGCGGCGGGTATCTGGGCTTTGTCGATTTACAGGATAACGCTCTGCATATCTACTACGGCTCCCTTGGCCCGGGTGCGCTGAGAGCGCCGACCGATGCGGATATGCTGCTGTTCAGCGGCAGCGCCAACGGCTTTGTGCCTGTCCGGGACGGTGAACTGGAGGCCGAGGGGGACGGCTGGTTCAACTACATCGGCGGCGAGCAGTATGTTTATCGAAACAGAGACACCACAGCCGCGAACGGATTTATTTACAGCGCAGCGGATTTCTTTTTTGACGCGCCGCTGGCCCCCGCACAGCGGAACGGCAAATGGGTGTATCTGGATACAGCGGGCAACGAAGTGACTGCCCCCTGCTACGACGGCGTGTACAGGCCCAACCGCTACACCGATGAACCGCGGGTTTTTGCCCGGGCCGCACCGCTGCTGAATGGCTGCACGGTTGTCAGCCGTGACTGGAAATTCGGTCTGCTCGACAGCACCGGGGCGGAGCTTGTCCCCTGTGTGTATGACGGCCTTGTGTGGGACGGCGGCACAGCGTGGATCAGGCAGACTGACGGCTGGCACGAATACAGCATTCCCGGTGTGACAAAGCCTGACCCATGGCGGCTTTTGCTGGACAGTCTGGGCGCAGATATTACCGCCCCCGACACCCCGCCCGCGCGGACGGACGCAATCTTTTTTACGACCCGCACCAACGGCGAGCGGCTGAACCTGCGCGCCGGGCCGGGTACAGGGTATGACATCATCGGCAAAATTCCCGATTATCTGCGGCTGCGCGTCTATGGTACGATGTCCAGCGCCCCCGGCTGGGCGCTGGTGCAATACGACCAGCAATACGGCTGGGTCAGCACAGAATATTTGCAGAGATAAGCGAACAGCCCCAGACAAGCGGTGTCTGGGGCTGGTTTTATTTCTTTTGGCGGGGCGTGCGCTTGGCGGTGCGGCGGGCCGCAGGCTTTTTGACCGGCTTCGGCACCGGCTTTACCCGCACAAACTGAATGGGGTTGCCGTTGGCAAGAATGCGCTCCTCAACCTCGAGTTCCGCCAGCGAGGTCAGGAACTTGTTCAGGCTCTTGGAGCCGAAGTTTCGCACATCGAAATCCGGGTAGCGCTTGATGAGCTGATCCCCCACGCGGGAGGTGCGCACCCAGCCGGTACCGTCATCCATCTCATCAATCAGACCATGAATGATGCGGCCGATGGAATCCCGGTTGATGGCGGTGTCGTCCCCCGCAGCGGCGCGGGCGCTCGTCTCGGCAGCAGAGGCGGCCGGGGCATTTCCCTCCGCCTCATTGAGATCACCGTGGTCGAGGATCAGATCGAGGTACTTGAACTGGTCGCAGGCCTTGACAAAGGGGCCGAGCGCCTTGCTTTCCCCCATGCCGATGACAAGCTTGCCGGCCTCCCGCAGGCGGGCCGCCAGCCGGGTGAAATCGCTGTCTGAGGAAACGATGCAGAAGCCATCCAGATTGCCGCTGTAGAGCAGGTCCATCGCGTCAATAATCATGGCGGAATCTGTAGCGTTCTTGCCGGTCGTGTAGCTGTATTGCTGGATGGGAATGATGGAATTGTTCAGCAGCGCATCCTTCCAGCTTTTCAGCCGCGCATCGGACCAGTCGCCGTAGATGCGCTTGCAGGCTGCAACGCCAAAGTTTGCAGCCTCGTCCAAAATCACCTTGACATACTTGGGCGAGATATTGTCCGCATCAATCAGGATCGCCAGTTTCAGGTCTTCCATGGCTTACTTCCTCTCCCGCTTGGGCTGCTCAAAATACATATAGAGCTGGCACGGGATCATGCCGTTGTAAATTTTGCGGCGGCGGGCAGCCTTTTTGCCGAAGTGCTGCTCAAAATCCGCATCGGCCGTGATGGCGTACAGCCCCTGCGCAGGGTGCGCCTGCCAGACCTGACCCAGCGTGCGCGCCAGACTTGCCGCCTCGGAGGCATCGCCCAGACGCTCGCCGTAGGGCGGGTTGGTCAGCACGACCGCATTGTCGAGCGCACGGAAATCCCGGACATCCGCAACCTCAAAGCGGCAGCGGTCCCCCACACCGGCCAGCTTGGCGTTAGCGTTGGCCAGCGCCACAGCAGCGGGGTCGATGTCATAGCCGATGCCCTCAAAGGCGGCGTCCTTGCGGACCTCCTCAAGAGCCTTCTGGCGCTGCTCTGCCCAGAGGTCGGCCGGCACAAAGTCGAAATGCTCGGCGGCAAAGCGGCGGCGCAGACCGGGGGCCAGATTCAGCGCCTTCTGCGCAGCCTCGATGACCAGCGTGCCGGAGCCGCAGAACGGGTCCTGCACGAGAGAGTCACGGCGTACGCGGCCCAGATCGGCGATGGCGGCGGCCAGCGTCTCCTTGATGGGCGCCAGCGTGGCATTTTTGCGGTAGCCGCGCTTGTGCAGGCCGTCACCGGAGGTGTCGAGATAGATTTCCACCGTGTCCTTGCGCAGCGCAAAGCGAATCTTGTACAGCGCACCGTCCTCCGGCAGGGTGCCGACCTTGTGGCCGTTCATCAGCCGCTTGACGATGGCTTTTTTTACGATGCTCTGGCAGGCGGGGACGCTGGACAGCTGGCTGGACAGGCTCGAGCCCTTGACCGGGAAGGCCGCGTTGGCGGGGAGCAGCTCCTCCCACCCGATAGCGTAGCAGCCGTCAAACAGCTCGTCAAAGGTAGTGGCCTTGTAGGTGGCCAGCAGCAGCAGCACGCGCTCAGCGGTGCGCAGGTTCAGGTTGGCAGCCGCGATCATATCCGCCCCGCCCTGAAATGCCACACGGCCGTCCGTCACCTGAATATTCTGTGCGCCCAGACGCTTGACCTCAAAGTTCAGCGTGGATTCAGTACCGAAGAAGCAGGGCGCAACCATCGTGTAAAGTGTAGACATAGGTGTCCTTTCTTGTTGATATGCCGTGAATTGTGTAGGGGCGAGCAATGGCTATCCCCTACATTTTGTATTGTAAAATTGCAAAAAGACCCCAGCCCGGCGGCTGACAGCCGTCAGGATAGGGCCGTTCATTGCATTGGCTTGCGCGGTATTGGCTTTCGCGGCCGGTATCAGCCGCGGCGGCGGGAATATCCGCCGCGATGGTTCTCCGTCACGCGCTTGAGATCCGCGATTTTTTCCTCGCTGCGGGTCTTGTAGCGGGCCATCATGTCCTCAAAGCTCATATCGCCCTGAGGTGCGGCAGGCTTGGGCTGCCAGACGCGGGGCTTTTCCTCACGCTTGGGGCGCGGGGCCGGGCGGCGGTCACTGCCGCCAGCAGCGCGCTCACCGTGCTGCTGGCGCGGGCCGCGCTCCGGCGCGGGCTGGGTGCGCTTGATGGACAATGCGATCTTGCCGTCCGGTGCGATCGAGATCACCTTGACGGAAACCGTCTGCCCATCGCTGAGCACCGTGGAAAGATCCTGCACAAACTCGTAGGAAACCTCGGAGATGTGGACAAGACCGGTCTTGCCCTCCGGCAGAGAAACGAACGCGCCGAACGGCTTGATACCAGTGACCTTGCCCTCGACAATATCCCCAACTTGTAATGCCAAACTATGATACCCCTTTAAATGTAATTTTTATGTCAGGAGGCTGCCGCAAAGCGTCCCCGCTGAAAACGATTTATTTACCGCTGATGTCCACAAAGACGCGCTCGTTGGGCTTGGCGTAGCCCTGCTCCCGGGCGTAGCGCTCGATAATAGCGCTTTCGCCCTGATCCAGCGTGCCGGACAGCTCGGCGTTTTCGGTAAGCTGTGTGCTGAGCTGGTTCTGCACAGACTGCAGCTCCTGCTGCTTGGACGCAATGGAAACTTGATACTGCACGAGATTGACGAACAGCGAGCCGCAGACGATCAGAAACACCGGAACGGTGATCCACCACGGCAGGAATCCACGCTGGGACCTCCCCTTGTTTTTGCTCATAGTGGGATGCCCCCTTCCCCAAAAATGCACACACAACCACTTGTAGCTAATTATATAATATGGTCGAAGGTTTTTGCAACTGTTTTTCAGCGGATTTTTGCTTTTTTTCGGACTTTTTTGCCTTTTTGCGCTCTCTGCGGCGGCTGCGGGCGGCGGCAAGGCGCTTTTTGAGGGGCCGGACAGCGGTTTTCTCCACCGCATGCAGCGGTGCCAACAGGCAGGCGGCGGCTGCAGCTGCACAGCGGTGTACGGCGGGCTGCACGGTCCAGTGCCAGCATACCGCCCCCAGCAGCAGCGCGGCGCTCATATACCAGCGGGCCAGACCGCCCGCACTGGCCCCGGCAGCGAAGCCGCAGACCAGCACCGCCGCTGCGGCGAATGCCGCTATATCCCGGAAAAAGCAGCGCAGCGCCCCCTCCCCCAGTGCAAGGCGCACGGCATCCCGCGCGCCCGCCAGCAGACAGCCCAGCCCAAGGCACCACAGCACATCCCCCAGCACCGCCCACGGGGCGGGTGACGGGGCCATCTAACGGAAAAGCCGTGCCAGCAGACCGCCGCCGGACTGCTGGTTTTCCGCATACTGCAGGTATTCGATCCTGCCGGAAATCTGCACCTGCCCGCTCTGGGTGGACAGCTCCCCGATCTGCAGCTCCTGCCCGCCGATGGTCAGATTGCCGAGCGGCGTTTCCAGCACAGCGGCGCTTTCATCACAGCTGATGACACGGCTGACACCGGTCACGGCCAGATGGCGGCGATCCCGCAGGGCAAGGCCGTGGCTTTGCTGCTGCGGCTGGCCGGCGCGCGGCTCCAGTTTTGTTTCCGGCATGGCGGTCCCTCCCCTGCTTGGTTACAGTGATACTGTATGCGGCAGGCACCGCGTTTAGAACCCCGCGCCGGGCAGCAGGGCATTATTCCTCGATGATCTCAAACATTTCCCGTGCGACATCCTTGCCCTTCTGCTCCACATCGGACAGGACGCGGATCTTGACAGGGCGGTTGCCGAAGGTGACCTCAATGATGTCGCCAAGCTTTACGGTATAGCTGGCCTTGGCGGGCTTGCCGTTGACCAGCACGCGGCCCGCGTCCGCGACCTCGTTGGCGAGGGTGCGACGCTTGATGACACGGCTGACCTTCAGGTATTTATCCAGACGCATAGATGTTTTCCTTTCGATACAAAACCGCCCCGCCGCAGGAGCGCGGCGGGGCGGAGCGGACCATTACTTACTGAACAGAGTCCTTCAGGGCCTTGCCGGCCTTGAAAGCGGGCAGCTTGGAGGCCTCAATGGTGATCTCCTCACCGGTCTGGGGGTTGCGGCCCTTGCGTGCAGGGCGCTCACGGACCTCGAAGGTGCCGAAGCCGACCAGTGCGACCTTGTCGCCCTCCTTCAGGGCGTTGGTGATGGCGTTCAGGGCGCTGTTGACAGCAGCCTCGGCGTCCTTCTTGGTCAGGTTAGCTTCATTCGCAACAGCGGCGATCAGTTCAACTTTCGTCATGGTATTATACCTCCAAAGTGTTATATCAGCAAAAAGCAGCTGCGGAAAGCTCCGTCCCGCTCGGCTCACTTCTTAGCTTTCTGGGTTGTCGGCGTGCGCCGCGGTAAACGCAGCGTTGCATTTCTGCAGGGCCTGCTCCGGGTCGATGCCTGCACTGCGTGCAAGCGCCGCAGCGGCAAACAGCAGCTGGCCCATCGCCTGCTCCGCCCGGGCCTTGTCCGGTGCGGTCTCGACCGCCGCAGCCGCAGCAGTGATTGCTTCGGCTGTCGACTCTGTCTGCACGCCGCAGCGGGCAGCACGCTTCTGCAGCTTGGCGGCACGCATCAGGGCAGGCAGCGCCTTAGGGACGCTTTCGAGCTCGTCTGCAAGGGTCAGACGGCCCTTTTCCTTATTCTTGAGCGAATCCCAATCTTTTATGCTCTCGTCCCCGCCAAAAATATGCGGGTGACGATTGATAAGCTTACGGCAGACACCGTCACACACCTCATCAAAGGTAAAGTGACCGGCCTCCCGCTCGATCTGCGCGTGAAAGACCACCTGCATCATCACATCGCCCAACTCCTCACAGAGAAGCTCGGGGTCGTTCAAATCAATGGCATCCACTGCCTCGTAGGCTTCCTCAAGGAAGTTCATCCGGATTGAGGTGTGGGTCTGTACCTTGTCCCAAGGGCAGCCGCAGTCCGGGTCCCGCAGGATCGCAATGATCGCAGCCAGGTCGTCTGCCGTATACTGCTGTTTTTCGGGGTATGCGTTCATAGACCTTCTCCGCGCTCACAGAAATGCAATACGCTACATTTTACACAAATCGGCGGATTTGTCAAGCGTTGGCCGTCCGCCCGGCTGCATTTTTTCGCTGTAGTGTTATTTTTACAGCTGTGCGCCGCAATGGTTGCAGAACAGTGCGTCACCATCGACCTCAGCCTTGCAGACGGGGCAGATCTTGGTCTCGCCGCGCAGCTGGATGGGTTCCTCCTCGATTTCTTCCTCCTGCTCCTGCTCGGGGGCATCCTCGGCGGTGTCAGCAGCCTCCTGTGCCTCGACCTCTGCGCGCTCGTCCTCGGTCATGCCGGCCTTGATCTCCTCAATGGCCTTCTCGACCTCTGCCACGGCGTCGATATACTTTTCGACCAGTGCGGGGTTCTCCTCACCGGCCTTGTGCAGGCTGTAGACCAGAGCGCCCAGCTGGCGCTGTGCCTTGGACAGTCGTGCCTGCTGGTTCAGAAGATCCAGTTTGTTTTTGCCCTTGTCTGCCAGATCCTGCGCCGTCTTTTTAGCGGAATCCATCAACTGCAGGCCCTGCTCCTTCAGCATCTCAATATCCAGTTCAAACATAGTCAAGCACCTCTTTCTTCTTGCCTGAACACGGCATCTGTGCCGTGCGATTTAGGTCTATTATAGCCTATTGCGGCGCGGTTTGCAACGCGCAAATGTATATTTTCCGTGAATTGTACGGCATTATTTACCAATAAACTCCCGCAGCAGGCTGTTTTGGGGCACAAGCTCGGTGCCCAGCGCCGGAAATGCGTCAAACTTTGCGCGCAGAGCCTCCAGCTGGCGGGCCTGCACGGGGGTCAGCTCCGGGTCAGCAGGCATCGCGTCCAGCACGGTGCGCCACAGGCAGACCTCATAGGTGTGGGTCGTGTCCAGCAGCAGGTTGGCGCGCGGCTTGTAGGGCTTGATGAACCGTTCCTCTCCCGCGCAGACATGGCCCCACAGCCCCAGCGTAAAGGCGGCCCCATGCCCGCGGAACAGATAATCCCGCACGATGCGCCGCGCCAGCCGGATGTCCCGGGTGGCCAGGCAGCAGGCATCGCTGCTGTCGGCGTATTCCTCCCGCAGGCCTGCATACAGGCAGAGGGCGGCCCCGGCGGGCAGCTCCTCGGTCAGGGCCGGGTTCAGGGCGTGCAGACCCTCGATGATGACCACCCCGCCCCGGGCGTCAATGCAGCGTGTGCCGCTGGGCTGCTGAAGTGTAAAGTCAAACACCGGCGCCTCACAGATGCCGGTTTTGTACAGCTCCTTCAGGCAAAAATGCAGCCGCTCCAGATCCAGTGACTCCAGACTCTCATAATCATCGCTGCCATCGGGATTTTTGGGGTATTTCCCCTCCCCGATATAAAAATCATCCAGACTGACGACCTGACTGCTGTGACCGCGCGCCGCGATGGCCCCGGCGATCTTATGGGCCGAGGTCGTCTTGCCCGCAGCGGACGGGCCGGTCAGCATGACGATGCGCTGGCCTGCCGCCAGCACCTCATCGGCGATGCTCTCGATCTGGTCGTGATAATGCTGCTCACTCAGGGCCGCCAACTCCCGCGGGCTGCGCGCGGCCAGCGCCACAAGGTCACGGCTGATGAAGCGTTTGCGATGTGTAACGTGCATAGAAATCCTCCACGGCCTTTTTGCGGTCAAGCAGTTCCGCAAAGCGTTCGATGTACTCGGTGGGATATTTGAAGTTGAAGATGCGCTCGATCTTGCCGCGGCGCTGCCCCGGAATGACAAGTTTGGTGGAGCCGCCCGCACCGGCCGAAAGAATGGTGTGGACCTCCTCCATAATATAGATATTATACAGACACTCAAAACCCGGCTTGGCCCAGCCGATATTTTCCAGATTCTGCAGTGTGCCCTTCTGGCGGTACATATAGTAGGGTCGGTAGCCGGCATCAGCCAGCATACGGCAGCTGTCAAGCATGGCGGCAACATCGGCATAGTCGGCAGCGCGATGCTCGACCACAATGTTGGACGCCCGCTTGAGGGTCAGCGTGTGGACCGTGATGTTCTCCGGCGCAAGCGCGATGGCCTGCCGCAGGCTGGCTGCAAAGCCCTCGACCGTGTCCCCCGGCAGGCCCGCAATCAGATCCATATTGATGTTGGTATGCCCTGCAGCGCGCGCGGCCGCAAAACAGTCGATAATATCCTGCGCCGTGTGGCGGCGGCCGATGTTGCCCAGCACCGCATCGGAGAAGGTCTGCGGGTTGATCGAGATGCGGGTGGCGCCGTACTGCTTGATGATGCGCAGCTTTTCGGCATCGGTGCAGTCGGGGCGGCCCGCCTCCACCGTGTATTCCTCCAGCTGTGCCAGATCAAAGGTGCAGGCGATGTGGGACATAAGCTGCGCAAGCTGGGCAGCCGACAGGCTGGTGGGCGTTCCGCCGCCGATATAGAAGGTGCGGATATGCAGCCCGGCGCGGTCGGCGGTCCGGCGGATGGCGGTCAGCTCCTCACAAAGCTTATCGACATAGGGCTGCACAAGTGCACGGGTGGCTTTATCCCCCACCGTGCGGGAGACAAAGCTGCAGTAGCTGCACCGGGTCGGGCAGAACGGGATGCCCGCATAGACGCTGCAGTCCATCGGGTCAGCGGCGTCCAGAACCGGCTTTTGCAGGTCGGCGATACCGAGCGCGAGGGCGAACTTTTCCGGCGCGCAGCCAAAGTGGTCAAGGAAGCGCGCGCGTATCTCGTCCTCCCCCGCACCGGCTGCGCGCATGTCGTGAATGATGCGCACCGGGCGCACACCGGTCATCATGCCCCATGGCGGCGTGATGCCGGTCGCTTGGCAGAGCATGCCGTACAGCAGCCGGCACAGGCCGTACTCCGCATCCTCGCCCTGCGGGCGCAGGGCGGTTTGCCACTGCAGCCTTCCGTTGAGGCGCAGCAGGGCCAGATCGGTGCAGTGGTGGCTCTGCGCCAGCACAAAATCACCCTCCTGCGGTAGATTTTCTGACTTTTCCGCGCTGGGGAAAAACAACCGCGCGGTATGCTCGGCTTCATAGCCCGCTGCGGGGCCGCGTAAAATGATCTGCATCAAAACCATGCCTCATTCATATAGGGGTTGGAGCGGCGCTCCTGCCCAAGGGTGGTAAAATCCTCATGCCCGGGCAGGACTTTTGTTTCATCGGGCAGGGGCAGCGCCGCCAGCAGAGAGAGGCTCTGCTGCATCTGGCGCATGCTGCCGCCGGGGAAATCCGTGCGCCCGCAGGAACCGGCAAACAGCGTATCCCCGCTGAACAGCACCCCATCACACCACAGGCAGACGCCGCCCGGCGTGTGGCCGGGGGTGTGGTAGATCTTAAAGGTCAGCTCATCGATCGTAAGCTCGTCACCAGCCGGCCATGTGTCCGTGATGGCATCGGGCGTCAAGGGCAGCAGCTGGCTGCCCGCCGCATCGGCCGGGTCCATATAGACCTTGCAGCCGGTTGCTTTTTTGAGGGCTGCCACCGCCCCCACATGGTCGTAGTGACCGTGGGTCAGCAGGATATGGCTCAGCTCCGCGCCCGCCTCCTCCAGCGCCTTCTGGTAGGTGGCGGGCTCGGCTGCGGCGTCGATGATGATGCCGTGCTTTTCCTTCGTAATGATCAGGAATGTGTTGGTATACAGCGGCGGTACGCCATAAATATGCTGCAGCTTCATCGTGTTTTCCCTTTCCATTCATCGGTGTCGATCACGATGGTCACCGGGCCATCGTTCACAAGGTCGATCTGCATGTCTGCGCCGAATTCGCCGTGCTTGACCTCCTGCAGGCCCTGCCGGTCCATCTCATCGAGGAATTTTTCATAGCACGGCACCGCCAGCTCCCCCTTGGCGGCATGGCTGAAGCTCGGGCGCTTGCCCCTTGCCGTATCACCGTACAGTGTGAAGTTCGACACCACCAGCGCTGAATAGCCCAGCTCGACCGCGCTGCGGTTCAGCTTGCCGTCCTCGTCCTCAAAAATGCGCAGATTCGCGCATTTTTCGGCCAGCTTCGGCACAATATTGATCTCATCGGTTTCACGCACGCCCAGCAGAATGACCAGACCCGGGCCGATGGCGCGCGGCTCGCCGCCGTTGACCGTAACGCTTGCGCGGGTTACGCGCTGAATGATTGCTCGCATAGGGTGCTCCTTCCATGTAAGGCTTCCCCCTTGGGGGAAGCTGGCGCCGTAGGCGACTGATGAGGGGCAGCGCTGCGGCAGCTACCCATTCACGGGTTATCGCGGAAAGCTTGCCCCTCATCCGCCCCTTCGGGGCACCTTCCCCCCTCAGGGGAAGGCCTTCAAACTCAGTTTCTCGTCACGCTGACGACATCCTTGATCTTTTTCAGGCGGGCCACAACGCTGTTGAGATGCTCGGTGTTGGTAATGCCCACCGTCACGCTCATCCGGGCACGCCCCTGCTCGGCGGCGCGCGCCGTCAGCGAGTAGATGGGCACACGCATATCGCCCAGCGCCAGCGCCACATCCGAGACAAGGTTCGGGCGGTCCATACAGACGATATCGAGCGTTGCCTTATAGCTTTCGCGTGCCTCGTCATCCCAGTAGGCGCGGACCCAGCGGTCGATATTTTCGGGGTGGCGCATACTCTCGCGGGCGTTGGCGCAGTCCCGCTTATGGATGGAGACACCAAACCCGCGGGTGACAAAGCCGATGATCTCATCGCCGGGCAGCGGTGAGCAGCACTTGGCGAACTTGATTGGGCAGTTGTCGATGCCCTCCACCACGACGCCCTCGGAGGAGTGCATCCGCTTGAGCTCGACCGTGACCGGCCGCGGCTCGGTGGCCTGCAGCTTGGTGTACTCCTCCTTCAGCTTGGGCAGCATGCGGGAGAGCTGCAGCCCGCCGTAGCCGATGGCGGCGTACATCTCCTCCACACTGTTGCAGCGGTTGCGGCGGGCCAGTGCCTCCATAAAAACGGGGCGCTGCTCATCGCTCAGCGTCATGAGGTTGCGGCGCATCTCGCGCTCAAGCGCATCGCGCCCCTCTTGAAGATTTTCCTCCCGCCGCTCCTTTTTAAACCAGTTGCGGATCTTATTTTTGGCCTCGCTCGTCTTGACGATGTTGAGCCAGTCACGGCTGGGGCCGCGGTTTTCAGGGCCTGTGATGATCTCGATGATTTCACCGGTCTGGACCTTGTGGTCGATCGGCACGATGCGGTTGTTGACCTTTGCGCCGATCATGCGGTTGCCGACAGCCGAATGGATGGCGTAGGCAAAGTCGATGGTCGTGGCACCGGCCGGCAGGTTAATGACATCGCCGCGCGGGGTAAAGGCAAATACCTCCTCCGGCAGCAGGTCGCTCTTGATGTCGCTGAGCAGGTCGGTGGCATCAGCACTCGAGCGCTGGCTTTCCAAAAGCTGGCGCACCCAGGCCAGCCGCTCATCCAGCTTGTCGCCGCTGCCGGTGATGCCGGCCTTGTACTTCCAGTGGGCGGCGATGCCATACTCCGCCATGCGGTCCATATCCCAAGTGCGGATCTGCACCTCAAACGGGATGGCCTCGCGGCCGATGACCGTTGTGTGCAGGGACTGGTAGCCGTTGGGCTTCGGGGTCGAGATGTAATCCTTAAAGCGGTTCGGCAGCGGATGGTACATATCGTGGATCAGACCCAGCGCCGTGTAGCACTCGGGGACATTGTCCAGAATGATGCGGACGGCGTAGATGTCGTAGATCTCCTCAAAGTCCTTGTTCTGCATATACATCTTGCGGTAGATGCCGTAGATGCTCTTGACGCGGTGGCGGATGGTGGCCTTCTGGATGCCGTTTTCCGCCAGATGCTTGGCGATGGTATGGCAGACCTGATGCAGAAACTCATCGCCGTGCTTGTTCAGCAGGTCACGGATCGTCTCATAGCCGACCGGGTCCAGATAGTGCAGACTGCGGTCCTCCAGCTCCTCCTTGATGTTGGAGATGCCGAGGCGGTGGGCAATGGGCGCATAGACCTCCATCGTTTCAAGGGCCTTGTCGCGGCGCTTCTGCTCCGGCCAGGCATCGCCGGTGCGCATATTGTGCAGCCGGTCGCAAAGCTTGATGATCATGACGCGGACATCCTGACTCATCGCCAGCAGCATCTTGCGCAGGTTCTCAGCCTGACGGTCCTCAACATTGGAGAACTTGATCTGGGTCAGCTTGGTAACGCCGTCAACAAGCAGCGCGACCTCCGGGCCGAACTTCTGCCGGATCTCCGTTACCGATACGGGGGTATCCTCCGCCACATCGTGCATCAGGGCTGCAGCAATGCTCTCGCTGTCCATACCCAGCTCCACAAGGATCTGCGCCACGGAAAGCGGATGACAGATATACGGCTCGCCGCTGCGGCGGCGCTGCTTCCCATGCGCCTTGGCGGCCAGCTCATAAGCGCGGTCGATCATCTCAAAATCATACGGACGGCCGCTGTCGATCATGCTTGCCTTCAGGTCATCATAGGTGATGGGCATTTTTACTTCCTGCACGGTTGTGTTTTCCATGGTCCATTCCCCTCTTCATTTTTATAAAATCGCACAGCCCTTTGTAGGGGTCGATGCCCGGCATCGACCCGGGAACATCGCCGTTGCTGCCACGCTCCGCGGGCGGATGCGAGCATCCGCCCCTGCAATCCCGGATAAAACCGCGTTTTATCCTTGTTTTGCCATGGTCGCCAAACGCTGCAAAACCGGCGCACTGGCCAGATCCTGCTTGGCCGTAACCGGCACAGGCAGCCAGCGGCCGTCCTGCTCCTCAATCAGGCCCAGCTCCTGCAGCGCGGTCAGGCTGGCCAGCATACGGCCGGTGTTCTGCACGCCCTGCGCCGCAAACACCGGCTGCAGGTCCGCTGCAGCTACCTGCCCCGTGCGGATGCGGCGGTAGAGTGCCACAGTGTCGGCACGGTCCGGCAGCAGCACAGCGGCACGGTCGGCAGGCAGGGTGCCGCCGGTGCGGAACGCTTCAAACCATGCGGCCTGCTCGCTGGGGGTATTGCCCAGCCCGGCGGGGCGGATGGCCTTGAGGTGCGCCGACACCATCGGCCCGCTGCGCCCATTGAAGATCGACACCTCGAGGGCAGCCTCGACCTCGCTGCCCACCGGGTAGGCAAACGCCTGCGGTGCAACGCCGAAGGTCGATGCAAACAGGGTATCGCTGCCCTGCCGCAGCCGCAGACGGGTGTGCCGCCCCTCACTGCCCATCGGCCAGATGCCGTCCACAAAGGCGTGCTGCACCAGCAGCACCGGTGTGGGGTTTTCGCGGCCGAAGGGGGCCAGACGGCCAAGCTCCTGCACATTGTCAAGGCTCAGCTCCCCCAGCGTAACGGCGGCATCAAGCTGCAGGCTGACGGCCTCGGGCTGTGCGGCGTGAGCTGCGGCCCATACATTGATGGCCTGACGGAAGGCAGGCAGATTATCCTCCTCAATTTCGACACCGGCTGCTGCCGCATGGCCGCCGAAACGGGTCAGATACTGTGCGCACCCTGCCAGCGCGCTGTGCAGATCAAACGGGTCAGGGGCGCGGCCGCTGCCGCGTCCCTCGCCCTCATGCATCGAAATAACGATGACCGGGCGGCCGAACCGCTCCATAAGGCGCGCGGCCACGATGCCGATGACACCGGGGTGCCAGTCCTCACCGCTGACGACAAGCACCCGGTCCCGGGTGCGGGCGGGGTCCTTTTCCAGCGTCTCCAACGCGGCGGCAAATACCTGCTGCTCAGTTTGCTGACGCTCGGTGTTGATCTCCGCCAGACGGTCCGCAATGCCGGTTGCCTGCTCCTCGTCCCCGCAGAGCAGCAGCTTGAGCGCCACGGCAGCATTATCCATGCGGCCCGCCGCGTTCAGGCGCGGGGCCAGACTGTAGCTTACCGTATCCGCCGTGACCGGCTTTCCGGCACAGCCGGCGCTTTCCAGCAGGGCGTGCAGGCCGGGGCGCATCGTATCCTGCAGAAGATCCAGCCCCTCCCGGACGATGGTGCGGTTTTCCCCCACCAACGGCATGACATCGGCCACCGTGCCGAGTGCGGCAAGCTCGCCGTACATCTCCAAAAGCTCAGCAGGGTCGCAGCCCTCCAGCGCAGCGCAGAGCTTAAAGGCAACGCCCGCACCGCACAGATCCTTAAACGGGCTTTCATCGTCGGCCCGCTTGGGGTCCACCACGGCAACGGCATCGGGCAGCGTATCGCCCGGCAGATGGTGGTCGGTGATGATAAGGTCCAGCCCCAGCTCTCTGGCGCAGGCAGCCTCCTCCACGGCAGAGATGCCGTTGTCCACCGTCACGACCAGCTTGAACCCCTTCTGTGCCAGCGATTCAAGCGCAGCGCGGGTCAGGCCGTAGCCAGAGCCGCGCGTGGGCAGCTTGCAGCGCACATGCGCACCCTGACTGGTGAGACATTCGTACAAAATAGCCGTTGCCGAAATACCGTCCACATCATAGTCACCGTAGATGACCATGAGCTCCTCATTTTCAACAGCCTGTTCGATGCGGGCGACTGCTTTGTCCATATCCTTGAGCAGAAACGGATCACTGAGCCCCTCGCCCTGCCCCAGCATTGCCTGCGCAGCGGCGGGCTCGGTACAGCCGCGGGCGGCCAGCACCCGGCGCAGCAGTACGCCGCACCCGGCACCCGCCAGCGAGGTTTCGGCGGCGGGATCGCCCTTTTTCAGTTGCCACGCAGGGTAATTCATACAGTTTAGCTCCTTGTGTTAAAATCAGATTCAAAATCATGGGTCAGGCCGTCCTGCCGCAGCATTGTTTCCAGCGTGTCGATCTCGGTCGAAACATCCATGCTCACATCCTGCAGCAGCGTATCATACAGCTTTGCATACGCCTGATTCAGCGTGTGCAAAATGCCGGTAATGTCGCGGCGTATTTCCGCGGCATTGGCGGTGTCCGTATCGCCAAGACCCTGCGCTGTATCGAGCAGCTTGCGGGTCGTGGGCAGGTAATATTCGCGGAAGCGGCGCACCCGGCCAAGCTGCTCAGGGTGGTTATGCACAAAGCCGAGAATCGACGCGCAGATCTTGCGCATCTGCACCAATTCTTCATCGGCATCGCTGCCCAGTCTGCCGCAGCAAGCCTTTAAATAGTTCAGAAAATCCACGCCCTCGCGCTGGAACTGCTCGGCCTCGGTCAGCGGCGCAGCAGATGCCGGCTGCGGTGCGGCAGCGGGCTCCGGTGCGGACGGCAGGAGCGAATCATCCAGATAGAGGGTGCTGTAATCATCGGAAATGGCGGCGTTGGGAAGATCCCCGTTCGCCACAGCCTTTGCAACGGTTTCATAGGCATTTTCCTGCTTGATCTGCGCCTTGCGGGCCAGCGCGGGCAGGTCGCAGGTCCAGTCATTGGCAGCGCGCAGCAGCTTGCGCAGACGGCTGAAGTAGGTCAGCTTTTTCATGCCAACGATGGCCATAAAGAGAAAGCCGAGCGTTGCGGGGGTAAACACGGCCGTCAGAATCGGCAGGGCTATAAAATCCTGCGGGGAAAGCCCCAGCGGCCCTGCGCCGACTGCCGTCAGGATGCCCAGCACAAGCGCCGTGATGCCAAAGCAGCCTGTAAAGGTCCAGCCGACCGCCGTCAGCGCAACGCCGACAGACTGGCCGCCGTTTTTCCACTTGCGCTCCAGACGGCGCTTCCACGCAGAGAAGCTGTCCGGCTGTTTCACGCCCATGGCATCGCCCGCCTGCTCCAGCGCATCGGCAATGCTGCCCAGCACGGAGGAGCCGATTTTGCTGCCCATCTCGACCGCATTGTCGATCACATCGCCAAGGTCGTAGTTATATTCGTAATTGTGTTTGTTGTCTGGCATGGTTTGTCCCATCTGTTTGTTTTTATCGTCTGCTGCCGTGCGGCGGTCAGAGGACTGACCGCCCTACATCTGCGCCCCACGGTAGGGCCGGCCAGTCCCCTGGCCGCCGTCTCGGGTCATTCTGCAGGTGCCCAATTCTTCATCAGCTCGGCGGCGCAGCGCACACCGTCCACGGCAGCGGTCATGATGCCGCCTGCATAACCGGCACCCTCACCGCAGGGGTAAAGGCCGGTCAGGCCGGTACACTGCAGGTTCTCTTTGCCGCGTTCAAGGCGCACCGGGCTGCTGGTGCGGGTCTCAAGGCCCGTCAGCACGGCATCGGGGGCGCGGTAGGCTGCCAGCTTGCGGCCAAAGGCCGTCAGACCCTCGCGCAGGGCACCGCTCAACTCTGTGGGGAGCAGGCTGCCCAGATCGCAGGGCGTCACGCCCCGGGGGTAGGTCGGCTCCACACGGTCCAGCGCCAATGCGCTGCCCCCTGCCAAAAAGCTGCCGACCGTCTGGGCCGGGGCGCGGTATTCCCCGCCGCCCGCGCGGTAAGCGGCCTGCTCAAGCTGACGCTGGAACGCCACCGCCTTAACCGGGTCGTTGTCAAAGTCACTGCCGTCCACGCTGACGACCACCGCCGCATTGGCGTTTTTGCCATCGCGGGCGTGCAGGCTCATGCCGTTGGTGACAACGCCGCCCTCCTCACTGGCGGCGGCGCAGACCGTGCCGCCCGGGCACATGCAAAAGGTATAGACGCAGCGCCCGCCGCTGACATGCTGGCTGAGCTGGTACTCGCCCTTCGGCAGCGCCGGGTGCCCTGCCGCACCGTGGTACAGGCTTTTGTCAATCTCCGTCTGCAGATGCTCGGCGCGGAAGCCGACCGAGAAGGGCTTGCAGGCAAGCGGCAGGCCCAGCTCATGCAGCATGGCAAAGGTATCCCGGGCGCTGTGCCCCACGGCAAGGATAAGCTGCTCACAGGCAACGCTGCCTGCCGTGGTGTCAATGCCGGTCAAGACACCGTTTCGGATCTGCAGGCCGGTCAGCGCCGTATTGAACCGCACCTCCCCGCCCAGAGACTCTATCTCCCCGCGGATGCTGCGGATCACATCCCGCAGAAGGTCGGTGCCGACATGCGGCTTCTGCCGCCATGCAATATCTGCCGGCGCGCCATGGTCGAGGAACGCCCCCGTCACAAAGGCGCACAGCGGGTCACCGACACGGGTGGTCAGCTTGCCGTCCGAGAAGGTCCCCGCGCCGCCCTCGCCAAACTGGATGTTGGCATTCGGATTCAGCTCGCCGGTCTTTTCAAAATGGCTGACCGCGCGGATACGCTCATCAAGGGCGGGGCCACGCTCCAGCACCAGCGGGCGGTAGCCGCTGCGGGCCAGCAGCAGCGCGGCAAAGAGGCCCGCCGGGCCAAGGCCCACGACCACCGGGCGGTGTGCCAGCGGCATCTTGCCCCGGGGAAAGTCAAAGGCAGGCGGCTGTGTGAAACAGACACAGGGCGAGGCCCCGGCCAGCGCCGATTCCTCACCCTCGTCCTTGAGTGTGACTGCGATGGTGTAGACAAGCACCGGCACACCGCGCCGGGCGTCCACGCTAAGCTTTGCCACGCCGCAGTGCGCCGCCTTGCGGGCGGGCACGCGGAGAATGGCCAAAGCCTTGGCCGCCGCCTCGGCGTCCGGGTCGGGGCAGGTCAGCGGCAGGCGGATATTGCGGACTAGAAGCATAGATGTTTTTTCCCTTGCTGTGGTGGTTGCAGGGGTGAGCATTGCTCGCCTCTGCCCGTTTGGGTCTGTAAAAAGCTTTCTTGGAAAGCGCGTTGCTGCGCCAAGTTGGAAAGCGACCAATGGTCGCCCCTACAGAGCAGTATTTATTTCGATGTGACCTCGCACTGGACGGTATAGCTGCCGGTGGCAAAGATGCGGGTCGCGGACGGGATCTGGATGCTGACGGCAATCGTCTGCTGGCCCACTGTCAGGTTCAGGCTCTGGCAGTCGATCTGCGCCACAATGCTGTCGGCGTTCAGCTTTTCGATCTCATCCGCCGGGCCGTAGAGCGTGACGCCGCTGACAAGGCTGGAGAGTATCTGCAGCTCATAGTTGCTGGGTACATTGATGGCGCGGATGTTCGATACATTCAGCTTGGTGGAGCCCATCTCGGAGGTGTCAAAATCCAGCGTCACATTGGTCACACCGTCCAGCGAAACGATGCTGGCCGGCAGCTCGATCAGCCGCTGGTAGTCGCGGCCCGGCTCAAACTCGCGGGCAAGGTCAAAATCTGAGACGGTCAGGGATTCCAGCGTACTGATGGTGCGGGCCGGGCCTGCCACGCGCAGCGTCTGTTGGCTGAGCGAATAATGCAGGCTTTCCACATCAAAGCCGTTCGGCGTGCCGATGAAATCCACCTTGAGCGGCAGCTCCCGCACCTGATAAACGGTCAGTGTCACATTGGCGGAGTCGCTCTCCATCGAGATATACTGCGGCGTAAAGACATTGCCGACCTCATCCCGCAGCTGCAGGGTTGCGGGCACGGTCGTGGTATCGGCCAGCTCGCCATCGATCTGCACAGGGGCCACGATGCTGGACACCTGATCCAGTTCGCTCGTGGGGCCGCGCAGCGTGATCTCAGCGGGCACAGCAGTGGTCTTATTGAGCATATAGCCGTTGGAGATCGGCACGGCGGAGGCATCCACCGTGACCGGGATGGTCTTTTCGCTCACCTCGTCAAAGACGACATCAATGGTATCGGGGCTTTCGACCGTACACTCGATGTCCCCGGGGAAGTCGGTCGTGTTGGTCACGCGGGCCTGCAGGCGCAGCGTCACCTTGCCCGGGCCGCTGACGCCGGCATAGCTGGGATAGACCATGATGTCGGAGTTCTGAATGTTGCCGATGATCGTGCCGTTGCCCTCGACCTTGACGGTAACGCCCTCGATGTCAGGCTTTTCCACGATGTCCAGCCCCTGAGAGGTGTAGGCGGAGGCGCCGCTGGTGTAGTTGATGGGCACCTTGGTCACTGTCTTGGAGCCTTGGGGGTCGATGTAGACCGTCACAATGGTCCATGTCGCAAAGCCCATGATGAGCGCCAGCACCATCATAAAGACCGAGTTGTTCCAGAAGGTGCGCGGTCCCTTGGGCACTGCCCCCATCGGCCCCGGGGCGGCGGGCTTATTCGGGCTTGGCATGGTTCAGTGCACCTCCCTTGCGCAGCAGCTTTTGCAGCGGCGAGGCTTTTTCGGCCTCGGCCTCCTCAGGGGGAACGATCTCCTCCTGCAGCAGATTGAACAGGTTCTGACGGTCCAGACGGCGTATCAGGACACCGTTTTTGGCCATTGAGATAATGCCGGTCTCCTCACTGACAATGACAACGATGGCATCGGAGTTCTCACTCATGCCAAGACCGGCGCGGTGGCGGGTGCCCATATCCTTGCCCATCTCAAGGTTGTTGGACAGCGGCAGCACGCAGCCGGCCGCAACGATCACACCGTCCCGAATCACAACGGCACCGTCATGCAGGGGCGTACCCTCATAGAAGATCGTTCCCAGCATTTCGGGGATCACATCGGCGTGCATCGGCGTGCCGGTGCGGATGATCTCGTCCAGATTGTTGTTGCGCTCAAGCACCATCAGGGCGCCCGTGCGGGTGTCCGAAAGCTGCTCTGCCGCATCGCAGATCGCAACGACAGCGCTCTGCCATGCACCGCGCAGCGAGGGATCGCTGCGCCGATTGCCGAGCATGAGGTTAGCCCACATCGTGCTTTGGCCCATCCGCTCCAGCGTGCGGCGCAGCTCCGGCTGAAAGATGACCACCGCAGCCATAAAGCCGATGGTGATGACACTGTTCAGCGCCCATGTGACGGTCTTGAGGTTCAGCATAACCGCCAGGCCGTAGAACACCAGAATCAGAAGGATGCCCTTGACAAGCTGGCCCGCACGGGATTTGCGGGCAAACTGCAAAAGCTGGTAAAACACAAACGATATGATCAGGATGTCCAGCGTATCGGACAGCGGGTCAAAGGTGCGCAAACTGCTTAAAATAGCATTGAGCGTCTGGTTGGGCAGCATGGTTGCCGCGTCCCCCTTTCCGGGTCAGGATGATGGTTTCACTCAATCAGTGCAACGGCGTGGGCGGCAATGCCAAGGCCCTCGCCGGTAAAGCCGAGATGCTCCTCGGTCGTAGCCTTGACGCTGACGGCATCCACCGGCAGACCGAAGGCATCGGCAATCTTCTCGCGCATTGCGGGGATGTGGGGGGCCAGCTTCGGGCGCTGGCAAAGGATCGTTGCATCAATGTTGCCGACTTTATAGCCGTGGGCGGCGATGATCTTTGCCACCTCGCGGGTCAGCTGCAGCGAGTCGGCGCCCTTGTAGGCGGGGTCGTTGTCGGGGAAATGCTGACCGATGTCCCCCAGCGCCGCCGCACCCAGCACGGCATCCATGACCGCGTGCAGCAGCACATCGGCATCGGAATGACCCAGCAGGCCCTTTTCAAACGGGATCTCAACGCCGCCCAGAATGAGCTTGCGGTCCTCTACTAAGCGGTGAACATCATATCCGTGGCCAATGCGCATGGTTTTCTCCTTTTGTAGATCCTCTTTGGTGGTGATCTTGTAGTTGGCGTAATCGCCCTCGGTCAGGGTGACGGGCAGGCCCGCCAGCTCAAACAGGCTGCAATCATCGGTGACAAGGCTTGCCTTTTCGCCGGTAACTGCCGACAGCGCCTGCAGATACAGGCTGCGGCGGAAGCACTGCGGCGTCTGCACGGCATAGAGCGATGCGCGGTCGGGCGTTGCAGCTACACGGCCTGCCCCGTCCGCGATCTTGATGGTATCCTTGACAGGCACGGCGGGTGCCGCCGCGCCGTCAGCTGCCGCAGCCGTCAGCACGGCATCGATGACCGCCTCGCTGACGAAGGGGCGGGCAGCGTCATGGATGGCAACCAACTCCCCCTCTGCCGCAGCAAGGCCGCTGCGCACACTGTCGGCGCGGGTCGCACCGCCCTGCACGACCGTGCAGGGCTTTGTGCAGCGGGCCGCAATGGCCTCACACTCCGTCCGGTTGCCGCCGCAGACCAGCACAAGCCCGGTGACTGCCGGATGCGCCGCCAGAGCATCACAGCTTGTCTGCAAAACGGAACGGCCGTCCGGCAGACGAAAGCTGAGCTTGTCAAATCCCATCCGGCGGGACGCCCCCGCAGCCACCACAATGGCAGTCACGGCAGGCAGATTCATTTCTTTCATGGGCACACTGCCCCCTTTACCTATGTATAATAAATATTATACAGGGTTATACCAAAAAAATCCACTAAAATCCAGATGATTTTTTGTGGGAAATGAAAAAATTCCCGCCACCGCGGAGCGTCCGCGAAGCCTTGCGAAACACCGGCGCTTGCTGTATAATGGTTCCATCTTATTACAGGAGGGGCACACGATGACTGCCAACGCCGCCGATTTTGCCGGGTCCGGATGCGGACGCCGCTATGAAAAAGAACTCGAGACCCACTTCCGCGATTGCCTGCTGTTCTATCTGGACGGGCGCATCCGCTTTGAGCGGTACTGCTACGGCGAGGCCGCCTGCCTTGTGTTCAGCGTATGGGCCCATGGCTTTGACGCAGACGGCAATATTCTGTGGGACAGAGAACCGGAATTTGACAGCCAGCGCTCCGCCATTCCCCGCTGCCTGACCGATATACAGGAGAACGGCAGCGCCCTGCAGTTTGACGGTGCCTTTAAGCGGTATGTGAAAACCGAGGAATTTGACGCGGACAAGCCGAACGGCTACGGAAAATTCAAGGTGTTCTGGCTGAAGCGAAGGAAGCAATAACAAAAAACGGTTCCTGCGGCGCACAAAAACGCGGCAGGAACCGTTTTGCTTGCACAGGAGGGGGTTCAGCCCTCTCCTATGGCTATGAATCAGAACCGCTCTACCCCATCGCTGGTCACCCTTGCGTAGATCAGCGGCGGGAGAACCGGCTTTTCATCGCGGATTACCAGACCGCCGCGGTACATCTCCTCAGCGGGGGCAAACAGAGCCTCGTCATCGGCGTAGAGGGTGCAGATGCTCTCTCCTGCACTGACATGATCGCCCAGCTTTTTGTGCATCGTGATGCCTGCGGCAAAGTCGATGCTGTCCTCCTTCTTGATGCGGCCCGCGCCCAGCAGGACGCTGGCATTGCCGATGCGCTCAACATCGTTTTTGTAAATGTATCCATCGGCGGGGGCGGTCAGCTCATAGCTGAATTTCGCCTTGCGGAATTTGTCGGCATCCCGCAGCACGCTGATGTCACCGCCCTGCGCGGCAAACATCTGGCAGCATTTTTCAAAGGCGGAGCCATCGGCGATAACACTCTCGGCCAGCTTGCGGCAGGCGGGCATATCGCCCTTGCCGGCCAGCACCAGCATATTGCCGGCCAGCTGCAGGCATACCTCGGTCAGGTCAGCCGGTCCCCTGCCCTGCAGGACGGCCATGCTCTCCGCTACTTCAAGCGAGTTGCCGATATTTCTGCCCAGCGGCTTGTCCATATCGGTGATCAGCGCAGCGACCCTGCGGCCGTGCGCCGTGCCGATCGCAACCATCTGGCGCGCCAACTCAAGGGCGCTGTCCAGATCCTTCATGAAGGCGCCGTCCCCCATCGTCACATCAAGCAAAATGGCGTCTGAACCGGCCGCGAGCTTTTTGGACATGATGGAGGATGCGATCAGCGGGATACAGCCGACCGTGGCGGTCACATCGCGCAAGGCGTAGATCTTTTTGTCAGCCGCAGCGATCTTACCGCTCTGTCCGATGACCGAAATACCGATCTCATTGACCTGCTTGAAAAACTCCTCCTGCGTCAGGCTGGTGCGGGTGCCGGGCACTGCCTCCATCTTGTCGATGGTGCCGCCGGTGTGGCCCAGCCCGCGCCCGCTCATCTTGGCGATCTTGACGCCGCAGGCCGCAACGATGGGCGCAATGACGAGCGTAGTCTTGTCCCCCACGCCGCCGGTGGAGTGCTTGTCCGCCTTGATGCCCGCGATGGCGGACAGATCGACCATATCGCCGGAGCGGGCCATGACATCGGTCAGCACGGCGGTCTCCTCATCGGTCATGCCGCGCAGATAGATAGCCATGAGCAGCGCCGACATCTGGTAGTCGGGCACATCCCCGGCCACATAGCCGTTGACCGCAAAGGAAAGCTCCTCACGGTTCAGCGTGCCGCCATCGCGTTTTTTGGCGATAATATCATACATTCGCATAAGCTTGTCTCCTTCAAAAAAGCACAGGCCGCCCGGCTGTAGGCGTCGGGCGGCCTGTGTATCGTTTGTATCAGCGGCTGCCCTTATCGTAGGGGATGCCCTCGGCCTTGGGGGCCTGAGAGTTTTTGGAGGTAAAGATCAGCACGATCATCGTGACGATATACGGCAGCATCTGGTAGAAGTTGGAAATTTCCTTGACACCCTCAAACTTCGGCAGGAAGGACAGCGACGAAGAGTACGCCGCAATGACCTTGAACAGTGCGAAGAAGAGCGACGAGGCCAGAATCGGGAATGGTTTCCAGTTGCCGAAGATCATAACAGCCAGCGCCAAGAAGCCGTAGCCGCCGACATCGGAGTTGAAGCCGGAGCCGGCCGCCACCGTGTAGGCCAGACCGCCGACACCGCCGAGGAAGCCGGAGATCAGCACACCGGCGTAGCGCATCCTGTAGACATTGATGCCCACAGAATCCGCCGCCTGAGGATGCTCGCCGCAGGCGCGCAGACGCAGGCCGAAGCGGGTCTTGTACATCACAATATAGGCTGCGATGAACAGAACGATGGCAACCGGGGTCGTCAGGTAGAAATACTTGAAGATAAGGTTGTTCCAGAAGCTGGGGCCGTCCACCGGGGCGAGGCCGAAGGTATCGCGGGTGATGCGCACCCAGCTGGGGATCGAGATGGTGGTCAGGCCCTGACCCTGCACGGCCCATGTCATAACGACCGCAAAGGCAGGCGCAAACTGGTTCAGCGCCGTGCCGCCGATGGTCTGGTCAGCCTTCAGATTGATGGCTGCAAAGCCCAGCAGCAGCGAGAAGATCATACCGGTGGCACCGGCCACCAGAATGGCAATGAACATCGAGAGCTGCGGATGCGCAGGGCCAAAGCCGCTTTGGTCCAGCCCCTGCAGGGTAAAGCAGGCGAACAGCGCGCCGATGATCATCATGCCCTCAAGCGCGATGTTGATAACGCCGGAATGCTCACTGAACATACCGCCCAGCGCCACAAGCAGCAGCGGCACCGCAAACAGAATGGTCAGACTGATAATGTTGGCAGCGATCATCATTTGGCAGCGCCCCCTTTCTCTTTGCGGCCGGAGACCGCCTTGGCGATCACGCCGCGCATCAGCAGGGCGAAGGCCGCCAGATAGATGATGACAGCGATCACGATGTCGATGGTCTCCGAGGAGTAGGCGGGCTGCATGGCCGCGCCGCCGACCTGAATATAGCTGATGAAAAGCGCCGAGAAGATCGTGCCGATGGGGTTGGAGCTGGCCAGCAGCGCTACGGGAATGCCGTTGAAGCCCATGCCCAGAATGGATTTTTCCAGCACATACTGGCCCGTACCGGCCAGATAGTAGATGCCGCCGCCGATACCGGACAGCGCGCCGGAAATGACCATCGAAAGCACGATGTTGCGCTTGGAATTGATACCTGCATACTGGGCGGCATCCCGGCTGAGGCCGCAGGCCTTCAGCTCATAGCCGAAGGTGGTCTTTTGCAGGACGACCCAGATGAGGACAGCAAAAACAATCGTAATGATGATGGAAATGTTGATCCAGCTCGAATTGCCGAACAGTGCGGCAAACGGCCCCTTGGGCAGAATAGCTCCGGGGTTTGCAGCGGATAGCGCCGCCGTGCGGTCCGAGTTGGACGCGCCCCATGCAGAAGCCAGCATAGTGGGGGTGTTGGCCAGCAGCAGGTTCACAAGGTACATGCCGATCCAGTTGAACATGATGGCGGTGATGACCTCGTTGACATTGAAGTACGCCTTGAACAGGCCCGGGAAGATGCCCCAGATCGCACCGCCGACCGCGCCCGCCAGCAGGCAGACGAACCACGGCATCTGGAACTGAATGGCGCACAGCAGTGCAAAGAATGCGCCCATCGTATACTGACCGGATGCGCCGATGTTGAACAGGCCGGTCTTGAAGGCAAAGCCGACCGACAGGCCGCACATCATCAGCGGCGCTGCCTGATACAGCACCTTGCCCAGCTTGTCCATGTTGGAAAAGCCGGTCGTCAGCATTGCCTTCATGCCGCCCACGGACGCGCCGGGGTTCAGCACGACCAGCAGCACAAAGCCCAGCACCAGACCAATGACGATGGACAGCAGGCTTGCCAGCACGCCGATGACGGCGGGCCGCTGCAGAAGCGGCTGTTTATTCTGTTTGCTCATGCTTTCGCCTCCCCCTGCTTTTTCGCGCCGGCCATATACAGGCCCAGCTCTTCCACGGTGGTCTTGCGCGGGTCAAACTCGCCCACAAGCTCACCCTCATAAATCACCAGAATACGGTCGGACAGGTTCATGACCTCGTCCAGCTCCAGACTGACGAGCAGCACCGCACGGCCCCTGTCGCGCTCGGCCACGATCTGCTTGTGGATATACTCAATGGCGCCGACATCCAAGCCGCGGGTGGGCTGGACCGCCACAAGCAGCTCCGGCTCCTTATCGACCTCGCGGGCGATGATGGCCTTCTGCTGGTTGCCGCCCGACATACTGCGGGCGATGGTGGCAGGCCCCTGACCGCTGCGCACATCATACTGCTTGATGAGCCGCTCGGCATAGTCGAGGACGGCCCCCTTCTTAATAAAGCCGTGGTTCTGGAACTCCGGCTGCCAGTAGCGCTGCAGGACCATATTGTCAGCCAGCGTGTAGTCCAGCACCAGACCGTGCTTATGGCGGTCCTCGGGGATATGGCTCATGCCTGCCTTGGAGCGCTCACGGATGGGTGCATTCGTGATGTCCCTGCCCTCCAGCCTGATCGTTCCGCCGGTCGGCTTTTCGAGTCCCGTGATGCCGTAGATCAGCTCGCTCTGACCGTTGCCGTCAATACCGGCGATGCAGACGATCTCGCCCGCGCGGACATTGAAGCTGACGCCACGCACGGCGTTATTCTTGTGTACCTTGCTGGGCACTACGAGGTTCTCCACCTCAAGAATCGGCTTGCCCGGCTCGCTGGGCTTTTTCTCAACGGCGAACTGCACATCGCGGCCGACCATCATCTTCGACAACTCTTCCTTGGTGGTGTCCTTAATATCGACTGTGCCGATATACTTGCCCTTGCGCAGGACGCTGCAGCGGTCGGACACAGCCATGATCTCGTTAAGCTTGTGGGTGATGAAGAGGATGCTCTTGCCCTCCGCCTTGAAGCCGCGCATGATCTCCATAAGCTCATCGATCTCCTGCGGGGTCAAAACAGCCGTAGGCTCATCAAAAATCAGGATTTCGTTGTCGCGGTAGAGCATTTTCAGGATCTCGACACGCTGCTGCATGCCGACTGAAATATCGCTGACAAGCGCATCGGGGTCTACCTTCAGGCCGTATTTTTCACTCAGCGCCATGACCTTTTTGCGGGCCTCGTCCTTCTGCAGGAAGCCGTGCTTTGTGTCCTCTACGCCGAGGATGATGTTATCCAGCACGGTGAAGCATTCCACCAGCTTAAAGTGCTGATGCACCATGCCGATGCCCAGCGCGTTGGCGTCATTCGGGTTGTTGATCTTGACCTCCTGCCCGTTTTTCTTGATAACACCCTTTTCCGGCTGGTACAGGCCGAACAGCACACTCATCAAGGTGGATTTTCCGGCGCCGTTTTCGCCCAACAGGGCATGGATCTCGCCCTTGCGCAGCTGCAGGGTGATATCATCATTGGCTTTGATGCCGGGGAATTCCTTGGTGATGTGCAGCATTTCGATGACATAATTTTCTGTCAACCGTTGCACGCCCCTTTCGATGTGTACAGGCTTGTACACAATTTAATACTCAATATTATACAGAAAATTTCATTTTTGTACAAGAGATTTTGCACAAAAAGTTGTCGCATTATGGTCATTCCATCCGCTTTGCCTGTCAAATCGCGGACAGCCCTGCCCTTATACGCAAAAACCGCCCCGTGCGGCAAGGCACGGGGCGGTAAAAAGTCATACTTTTAAGCTATCAGCTCTGATAGTCAACAGTCACATTGGTGACGGCGGGATGTACATCGGCGTCAAAGCTGTCGTCAATGACCAGAGAGCCGTCCACAATGGCAGCATACATAGTGTCGTACTGCTCCTGAGTGAACTTGGTGAACTTGCTGGTGGACATCGGCAGGCCAACGCAGTTCTCGGCAGCGCCGAGCTTGGTCTCCTTGCCGGAGTAGGTCTCACTGAACTTCCAGCCGTTGTTCAGGGCATCGGTCAGGGCCTCGTTGACAGATTCAGCCAGACCCTTCATGGCGGAGGTGACAACGGTGTCGAACTGACCGGACTGGTCAACGTCAACGCCGATCATCTTGCCGCCGTTGGCCTGTGCAGCAGCATCGCAGCTCTGGCAGACGGGGCCGCCGCAGGCAAAGACAACCTCGGTACCCTCGGAGTACCAGCCGTCCATCTTGTTCTTGACCTCATCGGTAGCAGCAAAGCCGCCGGAGTACCAGTACTTGATGTTGATATCGGTCACGCCCAGCTCCTTGGCAGCGGCGTCAGCACCCTGCACAAAGCCGTAGCCGTAACGGATAACTGCGGGAACGGCCATGCCGCCCAGGAAGCCCAGCTCCTTGTAGCCATCGGTAACGGCAGCGTAACCGGCCAGATAACCAGCCTGCTCTTCCTTGTAGGTGATCAGCGCGGTGTTGGAGGTAGGCGCCTTGTCGCCCAGATCAGCGGTGGAAACATCCAGCGCGAGGAACTGAACATCGGGGTACTTCTCCTGTGCCTCGGCGATGGCAGAACCGAACAGGTAGCCGGCGACAACGATGGACTTAGCGCCATCGTTGACAGCGTTGTCCATCTGCTCCAGACGAGCAGCGTCGGAGTCCTCGGTGGGGCGGTAGTAGTTGGCGTTCAGGCTGTTGGCACTGCAGAAGTCCTGCACGCCCTGCCAAGTGTACTGGTTAAAGGACTGGTCATCAATGTTGCCTACATCGGTAACGAAAGCAACATCGGTCTTGCTGCCGGAAGTGGAAGCAGCGGCCTCAGAGGTAGCCTCCGTCGTGGTGCTGGCCGTGGAGCTTGCGGGGGTAGAACCGACGCAGGCAGCCAGAGAGAGCGCCATGCTGGCAGCCATTACAAAAGCGAGAAACTTTTTCATGGTTTTAATCTCCTTAGGTTGATTTTCAGTTGTCCGGCAGGGCGGTTCCCTGCCGTAATAAGTTCAGTATACCGCATTTGGGGCGGTTATTCAATGACAAAACGCTAAAGAAATCATTACAAAAGCATAACAAAGCCGCTGTACGGGCTGTGTCAGCGCAGGCGGATCAGCGTGACATTGGGGGTGTCGGGCAGCGTGTCAAGGTCGGAGTAGGTGTCCACCCGCAGCGCGCTGGTGCGCAGCTTTTCATACAGCTTGCGGTAGCTCTCCTGACTAAAGTTGTCCAGCCGCCACGGGCTGCCGGCCTGCAGCGCCACCTCGCCGTTGGTAAAGCCGACCTTCTCGGTCTGGCCGGCGCTCTGGGCATTCCATGTGCCCTGTGTAAAGAAGGTGTACAGCTCGCGCTGGACTGCCGCATTGTAGCATTTAACGGCGCTGGCAAGGATACGGTCACCCTGATCCGTGCGGTCGCAGTCTGTCGTGATTGCCTTGGCGCCGGTCTGGTTGACAGCGTTGACAGCGCCCGCATAGAGGTCACCGCCGCTGACCATGATCAGCGTTGTTCCGTTATTGTACCAGTCGATCATCCGCTGCGTGATGGCATCGTTGACTGTATCCGTGTCGGCGAACCATGTCTGCAGGCTCACGCGCTCACCCTGCTGCTCGGCGGCGGCCTCTGCGCCCTGCAAAAAGCCGGTGGCGTAGCGCACAATGCCGGGAACCTCCCGCGTACCGACAAAGCCCAGCGCGGTATACCCTTCGGTCACAGCGGCATAGCCCGCAAGGTAGCCCGCCTGTTCCTCCTGAAAGAGAACGCAGTGGACCAGATTTGCCGTTTTGTAGGAGCTGTAGTCGTCATTATGGGGCTCATCGTCAAACAGCAGGTAATGCACATCCGGGTAGTTTTCCTGCATGCGGTAGAGCGCCTGACCCATGACCTCGCCGCGGCAGACCACAAGCTTTGCACCGCTCTCGGCCGCAGTGCGCAGGGCCGCCTCGGCATCATCGGCGGTGCTGCCCGCCGCTGTCTGGCTTACGGCCGTGTAATGGTAGGTATTGGCAAAGGTCTGTACGCCCTGCCACAGCATGGCATCCTCGCCGCTGTCCGTGCCGGCGGGGCCGGTCACCAGCGCGATGGTCTGCCCGCCCGGCAGCACCTGTGTCGGGTCCTCCGGCTCATAGACAAAGGCAGCGTCATTGGTCGGGGCGGTCACGACATGCACCACCTGTGCTTCGGCGATGGCTTCTCTGCCCTTGCAGGCAGTCAGGCCTGCCAGCAGGGTCAGCGTCAGGAACAATGCTAAGAACTTCTTCATGGGTACGGGAAAATCTCCTTGGTATTCGTTTCTTTGCAGGGGCATGGTTTCCCTGCCTTTGGGGTCATTCCAGATTGGCCGGGCCAAAGCCGTAGGGCAGCAGCTCGCCGAGGGTCGTCACAATGTAATCCTCCTCGCTTTTGGCCATGATTACAGTCAGCCCGGGGCCGCCGAACTCATAGAGTGCCTGACGGCAGACGCCGCAGGGGCCGGTGACAAGGGTGTTCTTCTCCCCCGCCTTGCTGCCCACAATGGCGATGGCGTCAAACTCGCGCACACCCTCGCTGACGGCCTTGAACAGCGCCGTGCGTTCGGCACAGTTCGTAGCGGTATAGCCTGCATTCTCGATGTTGCAGCCCTTGAACACACGGCCGTCCTTGGCCCGCAGTGCCGCCCCCACATGGAAGCGGGAATACGGCGCATAGGCAAACCCCTGCCCTTCAAACGCAGCGCGGATCAGGGTCCGGATCTCAGCTTTTTCCATGCTTACTTCTCCAAAAAGGCATCCACGCCGAGCGCGACCTGCATCATGGCAGTAAAGCTGGTCTGGCGCTGCTCGGCGGTCGTGATTTCCGGCGAGACAAAGCTGTCCGAGATGGTCAGCAGGCAGGCTGCCCGCTTGCCCAGCACCTTTGCATTGTGGAAAAGGGCGAAGCTCTCCATCTCGACAGCCAGACAGCCCTTTTCATCGCGCAGGCGCTCCCAGTAGGTCGGTCTGGCGTCGCTGGGCTGGCGGTAGAACACATCGGAGGAATGGATATTGCCCTCGATCAGGGGAATGCCTGCTGCGGCAGCGCTGCGGCGCAGGGCCTCGTTCAGCGCGGCACTGGGGGCCTGTATCTCCTCGGTATCGCCGCTCTGGGTCACGGCATAGTTGCTCTCGGAATACGCGCCGGTGGCCAGCACGACATCAAACAGCTTGGCTTTGTCGGTATACGAGCCGGCAGAGCCGATGCGGATGATGTTCTCCACGCCGTACTGGCTGTACAGCTCATAGGAATAGATACCGATGGACGGCATACCCATGCCGCTGCCCATAACGCTGATGGGGCGGCCCTGATAGCTGCCGGTGTAGCCGAGCATACCGCGCACATCGGTGACGAGGCGGACATCCTCCAGAAAGGTCTCCGCGATGAACTTTGCGCGCAGCGGATCGCCGGGCATCAGAACGGTCTTGGCGAAATCGCCCTTTTCCGCGCGGTTATGAGGGGTAGACATAAAAGCACACTCCTTTATTTTGGGATATTGATAGATATAGTATACCACACTTTCCCGGTTTGTGGTAAACTTATAGAAAAGTTTTTTGTGAAAGAGGTTTTTGCCATGCAGCTGCCGCACCACTGTACCCTTTGCCCCCGGGCCTGCGGGGCCGACCGCGCCGCCGGGCAGCGGGGCTTCTGCGGGGCCGATGATACCCTGCGGGTGGCCCGCGCCGCCCTGCACCACTGGGAGGAGCCCTGCCTGAGCGGTGACCCCAATGCCGCCACCGGGAGCGGCACGGTGTTTTTCAGCGGCTGCACCCTGCGGTGCTGCTACTGCCAGAACTACCCTATTAGTCAGGGTGAGGTAGGCAAGACGATCACCGCCGAGCGGCTGGCCGAAATTTTTATGCAGCTGCAAAACGGCGGCGCCAAAAACCTGAATCTGGTCACGGCGTCCCACTATCTGCCCTGGGTGACAGAGGCGCTGGATGCTGCCAGAGCGGCGGGCTTTGCCCTGCCTGTGGTCTACAACACCGGCGGCTACGAAACCGTTGAGGCTGTCCGCGCGCTGGCCGGGTATGTGGACATCTGGCTTACCGACTATAAATATTGCGACAGCACGCTGGCGGCGCAGCTTTCCAGCGCACAGGATTACCCTGCCGCAGCAGATGCCGCCCTGCGCGAGATGCTTGTGCAGACCGGCGCGCCAGTCTTTGATGCAGACGGCTACCTGCAGCGGGGCGTCATCGTGCGGCATCTGGCCCTGCCCGGCCATGTGGCGGACAGCCGCGCGGTGCTGCAGCGGCTGGCAGCGCTGCGGGCAGAAACCGGTGTGGAATTTATTCCGAGCCTGATGAGCCAGTTCACACCTTTTTATAAGGCGGCCGAGCACGGCTTAGGCCGGCGCATCACGACCTATGAGTACCGGCAGGTCATTGACGAGGCCGTCCGGCTGGGGCTGACCGATGGCTACATGCAGGAAAAGAGCAGCGCCCGGGAGGAGTATACCCCGCCGTTTGATCTGGAAGGGGTATAGGGTGCATCATGATTGTATCCGTTTGCTATCTGTTCCTGTTTCTCTTTGTCGGTCTGCTGCTGGCGCGCCGGGCCGTGCCGGACGCAGACAGTGCCGTTCTTCTTCCGCTGGGCTGCGGGCTTGGGGTATCCCTGCTGGCGGCGCTGCCCGCCCTGTTTGCCCTGCCGTTCGGATTTACCCTGCCAGCCGCCGGGCTGGCGGGTGCCGCTGCGGCAGGGCTGGGCGGGGTGCTGCTGCGGTGCGGCACCCGGCTGCATGGAGCCGCAAAAGACCCCGACCGCGGGGCAAGCTGGGCCTGCCTGCTGCCGGTGGCCGCCGTGACGCTGTTTCTGCTGCACACCCATGTGCTGCACACAGTGAACGGTACCCTCCACACCGGGCAGAGCTGCTATGGCGATATGCCGATGCATCTGGGGTTCATCCGCTATATTGCGCAGAGCGGTGATTTTCCGCCGCGCTATCCCCTGTTGGGCGGCGCACACCGGTTTGGCTACCCGTTCCTCTGCGAAACGGTCTCCAGTGTCTTTCTTCTGCTGGGGGCGGATCTGCGCACCGCTTACCTGCTGCCGATGCTGCCCGCCTTTCTCTCGGTGTACGGCATGTTCTGGCAGCTGGCCCGCCGCGTGACGGGCAGCGCTGCCAAAGCAAGCCTTGCGTTCTATCTGTTTTTTATGGGCAGTGGGTTCGGGTTTGTGTATTTTCTCGGCTCCGCCGCGGATTTTGCGGGCATCTTCACCGGTTTTTACACAACACCGACCAATTTTGTCGAGAAGAACATCGTCTGGGTCAACCCCATCGCAGATCTGCTGATCCCGCAGCGCGCCACCCTCTTTGGCTGGTGCGTGCTGCTGCCCGCCCTGTATCTGCTGTGGCGGTTCTGCTATGAGGGTGAACGCCGCCTCTGGCTTTGGCTGGCTTTGCTGGTACTGCCTCTGCCGCTTTTGCACACGCACAGCGCACTGGCGCTGGTGCTGCTCTGTCTGGTGAGCGGGCTTTACACATTGACACAGGGCGCACACAAAGAGACGCTGCTGCCATGGCTGGGGCTGGCCGCAGTCTGCGGCGCGGCATGGCTTTTCCAGATGCTGCCGACCGTGCTGGCGCAAAGTCTGGACGGTCAGCAGATGCTGCGGCTGCACTTCAACTGGATCAACGGCCGGAATGACGGCACCCTGAAGGACAGCTATCTCTGGTTCTACATCAAAAACATCGGCCTTGTGTATCTTCTGCTGGTGCCTGCCTTTGTACATGCCAAGCCAAAGCAGCGGTGGCTGTACGGCGGCGGGCTGGCGATTTTAGCGCTGGCGGAGCTCGTTGTATTCCAGCCCAACAATTATGACAACAACAAGCTGCTGTATGTCTGGCATATGCTGGGATGTATTTTGGCAGCCCAGCTGCTGGCCGACCTGTTTGCAAAGGTGCGTGCCCTGCCCTGGCGGGCGCTGGGGCTGGCGGTGTGCTGCTTTACGGCGATGTTCGGCAGCGTGCTGACCCTTGGGCGGGAGGCGCTGAGCGACTATCAGCAGTGGAGCGCCGATGACATTGCACTGGCAGCGTATATTGACGAGAATGCCGAGAGCGATGCGCTGTTTTTGACCAGCGACAGCCACCTGACGCCGGTGTTTGCACTGGCGGGACGGCAGATTCTGTGCGGGTCGGGCAGCTATGTCTACTACCACGGCATGGACTACGCCGATGAATACAACGCCATGCGCGCCCTGTATGAAACGCCCGACACTGTCACCCTGCAGATCTGGGGCGTACAGTACGCCGTATTCGATTCCTCCGTCTACAGCCGCTTTGCCGATGCGGACGAGGCGTGGTATGCACAGCGGTACCCCCTGTGGTACGAAAACGGCGGCTGCCGGGTGTATAAGATTCTCTAAGGCCCTTCTATTTTATGGCCCATTTTTTCCGGCATATCGGCGCACTTTTTCACATAGGATTTGACAGAAAATTCTATGCGAGGAGGTCAGGCTATGAAGGGCGACCCTGAGGAGCGCGCTGCTGCGGTGGGGCGGTATATTGTGCAGAGCGGTGCGACCGTGCGGGCGGCGGCAGCCGTGTTCGGCGTAAGCAAATCCACGATCTGGAAGGACCAGCACCGGCTGCGCCGCCAGAACCCCGGCTTGTGGGCCGAGGTGCAGGCCGTCGTGCAGAAAAACAAGGCCGAGCGTCACCTGCGCGGCGGCGAGGCCACCCGCCGCAAATATTTGCGGCGATCATCTTGCACAGGCCCGCACGGCACAGTATAATAAAGAAAAGAACAATCAAAAGGACGGTGCATCTATGAAGCGGCAGGACTACATCAGCTGGGACGAGTATTTTATGGGCATTGCCCTGCTTTCCGCCATGCGGTCAAAGGACAACAACAGTCAGGTCGGGGCCTGCATCGTCAGCCCGGAGAACAAGATCCTGTCGCTGGGCTACAACGGCATGCCCATCGGCTGCAATGACGATGATATGCCCTGGGAGCGCGAGGGCGATGACCTTGAGACAAAATACATGTATGTCTGCCACTCGGAGCTGAACGCCATTCTGAACAGCCCCAACCACGACCTGCGCGGCTCACGGATGTATGTGACGCTCTTTCCCTGCAACGAGTGCGCCAAGGCAATCATCCAGAGCGGTATCAAGGAGCTGATCTACCTTTCGGACAAATATCACGACACCCACGCCTGTGTGGCCAGCCGCCGCATGTTCAAGATGACCGGCGTTGTGTGCCGGGCCTACCAGCCCACCGGGCGCGAGATCAAACTGGATGTATAAGGAGCAGCAGCTTATGAATACCATCATCATCGGCATTGCCGGCGGCACCGGCAGCGGCAAGACCACCCTGACCGAAAAGCTGCGGGAGCATTTCGGCAGCAATGAGGTCAGCGTCATCAACCACGACAGCTACTATAAGCGCCATGACGAGCTTCCCTATGAGGAGCGCTGCAAGCTGAACTATGACCATCCCGACAGCTTTGACACGGCGCTGATGATCGCCCATCTGCAGGAGCTGCGCGCCGGGCATCCGGTGCAGGTGCCGGTGTATGATTGCACCATCCACAACCGCAGCAACCAGACCGTGCTGGTGCAGCCCGCACCAGTCATCATCGTTGAGGGCATTTTGATCTTCGACTCCCCCGAGCTGTGCGAGCTGATGGACATGAAGGTCTTTGTGGACACCGATGCCGATGTGCGCATCCTGCGCCGCATCGTCCGCGATGTCAAGGAGCGCGGCCGCACGCTGGACAGCGTGGTAAGCCAATACCTGACCACCGTCAAGCCGATGCATGAGCAGTTTGTCGAGCCGAGCAAGCGCAAGGCTGACCTGATCGTGCCCGAGGGCGGGCGCAACCTCGTTGCGCTGGAGCTGCTCATCAAGTGGGTCGACAATCACCTGCACAACGCAGAATGAAAGAAAATCCGGCAGACGCTTTTTGGGGCGTCTGCCGGATTCTTTGTTGCAGTAAATTGGTTTTCGGGGTGCTTTTTACGCCTGTGTCTCGCTCGGATGTGCCACAGGCGGCATCTTGGCAAACAACGCTTTAAGCACAAGCGGCGTGGCAACGCTGGACACCACAATCAGCAGGATGACCGCCGTGAAATAGACGGGATCGACCACATTGACCTCCAGCCCCTTCTGGGCCACGATCAGGGCGACCTCGCCGCGGGTCATCATGCCGACACCGACCTTGAAGGAATCGCCCCAGTTGAAGCGGCAGACCTTGGCCGCCAGACCGCAGCCGATAATCTTGGTCAGCAGGGCCACCAGAACAAAGCAGATGCAGAACAGGAAAATTTCCGGCGTCAGGCCACTGATGTCGGTCTTTAAGCCGATGCTGGCAAAGAAGATGGGGGCAAAGATGACATAGTTGCTGATGTCAACGCGGCGCTCGACATACGGTGCGTCCTGCATCGTGCAAAGAACGATGCCCGCAATGTACGCGCCGGTAATATCGGCAATGCCGAAGT
>OOCL01000105.1_pt1 | contig 74680 bp, 77 predicted proteins | sample 1671211 | NCBI WGS metagenome assembly OOCL01 (sample SAMN06348133, study PRJEB24527) | human gut metagenome | biome: human gut; feature: ankylosing spondylitis patient; material: feces | host: Homo sapiens | place: China | collected 2015-10 | reverse complement strand
CTGTCGCCCTCTTGATTACCGAACAGCAAAGACGGGCGGGGCTGTCAACGGCGGCGCATTTGCGCCGTTCATCTTGACCGTTGACAGGCTCGGCTGGGTTTGCTATCTGCTCACGGCAATTCACTCTCATTGATAGGAATTGCTTCAAGTTCCGTATTCAAATTGTTCCAATAAGAGCCAATATCCGCACTTGTGAAATACTTAAAACCGCCTGCTTCTGACTTCAATTCGCCGTTTTTAACTCCATAGCAGGCGTAAATCAAATCGTAGCTTGTTCCATCTGAGAGGTTAAATCTAAAGCTGGTCACATCTGCTCCGGCAGTTTCCTCAGTTGTTTTGTCTTTTAAGGATAAGCCCTTGAACTTATCATACAGGGTCTTTATATCATTTTCAGCAACAACTACTTTCTTTTCTGCTGATGCAGGCACTCCGTCATAGTGGTACATTTCAACGCTTTCGACATCTTCAACCTCAAATGGGAAGTCGATTTTGACAGGCTCATAAGCAATGTTTATAGGTAACAGAAAGAGAGCTGTAAAAATTGCAATGATACAAAGAGCGATGGAAACGAGAACAGCAATCGTTATCTTTTTTCTGCCTCTCTGCTTTTCTTTTGCCTCATGGCGCATAATAACGCTTTCGCTTTCTTCGTGAAGAACATCTTCGTTCGTGTGAGAAAGCAATTTCTGATAAATTGCGTTACAGTCAGCACAGGCGTTCAAATGCTCTTTTACCATCTCTGCGCTTGCTTCGCTGCAAGCACCGTCAACATACAGCGGAAGAATATCTCGAACAATATCGCATTGTTTACTCATGCTTTTCATCCATCCTTTCTTGAATTTTTAGCTTTGCACGATGATAAGTAACTCTCGCCCATGATTCTGTTTTTCCAAAAATTGCAGCGATTTGTGAAAAAGATAGTTCCCCGAATACGCGAAGCTGAAAGACTTCTTTGTATGGTTCTTCCAAACGGTGAAGAACGAGGTGTATGCGGAACGCCATGTCAGAATCTGCAACTGAGTTCTCAACATTTTCATTTGATGGCAAGTCATTGATTTCACTCACATCAGCTACTCGCTGACGGCTTCGCATTTCATCATGGTAAAGGTTTTTTGCTATGGAGCAGAGCCATGTCAATTCATCTGACTTACCTTTGAATTGTGATGTTGTAGAAACAGCCTTATAGAATGTGTTCTGCGTGATTTCCTCTGCTATCTCACGATTTTTGGCAAGAGAAATAGTATACGAGTATACCTGTAAATAGTAGGCTTTATAGAGCTTTTCATAGTCCATACTTGTCATCACCTCCTTCAGCTTCATAGGTTAGACGGAGAAATCGGAATTTCGTTACAAAGAAGTTTGAAATTTTTATACCTTTACGCTACTCTTGCTTTGTGCGGACTATTGGTAGACGCGCATTAACGGCAAGTAAAGAGATTGCTGTGTCAGCTTGATATGTTCAAATGCTAATTAAGTATAGCATACAGCTATGAATTTTTCTATTGCGTTCCCCTGACTTCGGAATAGTGGCAGGGCTGGCTATCCTTGTTTTGCTTTGTGCTTCTCTACCGTACATGAGCATTCAGGTTCGGTTTGTCGCCGCTGCCGTACTCGTTGCCGGCGTCCCCCTCCTCGCCCTCAATCGTGGCGTCCAATCCCACCACCGCAACAATCACATCGGCCGCCTCACAGACCGCTTTGACTTCGCTGATACGGTCGTTCGCCTGCGCCAGCCCGCTGGTGCGATCTTTATAAAGATGACACCCCTGCGCATACAGCACCCGTGTTCCGTGACCGGCGGCGTCCTGTATACCCTCCAGCACCGTGATATAGCGCGAGGCCGTTCCCTCGTAGTTGCCAACCAGCGCCGCGCGGCTGTTGGCGTTGGGACCGATTACCGCAATGGTCTGCACCTTATCCGGGTTCAGCGGCAGTATTCCATCGTTTTTCAGCAGCACCGGGCATTTCAGCGAAACTTCCCGGTTCAGCGCCTGCATGGCAGGGCTGTCCACCAGCGTATAGGGCAGGGCCTCATAATTTTCGGCCTTATCACCTAAAATTCCCAGCCGAATGCGGGTCGCCAGCAGGTTGGTGACGGCTTCGTCCAGCCGCTGTTCCGTCACCTTTCCGTGGCGGACGGCGTCAGCCAGATGTTTATAGAAGCGCCCCGCGTCCAAATCACAGCCGCTGTTCATTGCCAGCGCGGCCGATTCTTCCTCCGAGGCTGTGATACCGTGGCCATCATGGAAGTCCTTAATCGCATAGAAATCCGATGTCACATGGCCGTCAAAATGCCATGTATCCCGCAGCAAATCCCGCAAAAGTGCGGGGTTCCCACAGCAGGGGGTGCCGTTCAGCCGGTTATAGGCCCCCATCACAATTTCCACTTTTGCTTCCTCCACACAGGCACGGAACGCAGGCAGATAGGTTTCGGCCAGATCTTTCGCGCTGACCTGCGCGTCAAAGGAATGCCGCACCGCCTCGGGGCCGCTGTGTACAGCAAAATGCTTGGCGCAGGCCGCCGTGCGCAGATGGTCGGGGTCATGGCCCTGCATCCCCTCAATAAAGCGCACAGCAAGCCGCCCGGTCAGATAGGGGTCCTCACCGTAGGTTTCATGCCCGCGGCCCCAGCGCGGATCACGGAAGATATTGATGTTGGGCGCCCAGAAAGTTAGTCCCTTGTATATATCGCGGTCGTCCGCTTTTGCCTGCGCGTTATACTTAGCCCGTGCCTCGGTGGAAACCGCCTCTCCGACTTTTTCCATCATATCCTCGTCAAATGCGGCGGCCATGGCGATTGCCTGCGGAAAGACGGTGGCCGTACCCGCCCGCGCGACGCCGTGCAGCGCTTCGCCCCACCAGTTATAGGCGGGAATCCCCAGCCGCGGAATGGCCGGGGCATTGTACAGCGTCTGCGACACCTTTTCTTCCAGTGTCATCTGTGCCACCAGTTCCGCCGCCTGTGCGCGGTAACGGGACAGTTTTTCGGTATCTCTGCAAAGTTCCATAGCGTACCTCTTCCCATACTGCAAAAGGAACTGCCGTTTTGCCGACAGTTCCCCTTTTTTAGTCGTGTATCACAATATCCTCGGTATCCTGCCAGAAGAAGTCCTGCCCGTCAAGCCATTCTTCCATGTTGGCGTCATGGCTGATACGGACATCCTCGCAGCGGATACCCTTGCCGTACACGCAGGTCAGGCCGTGCGGCTTGCCGGGGACCAGTCCCGGGGCTTCGCAGGGGCGCAGATCCCACTGGCGAAGCGGCCATTGCGTCTGCTTTTTCATGTGGACGCGCACCCCGCGCAGGGAAATATCCTCCAGAGGGTTATCCGCACTGCCGTGCAGGAAAATGCCGTTCTCCCCGCAGCAGTCGATGTTCTCGAAACGCAGATTGCGGATATGCCCCGCCTTGTGATTCTGCTTGCGGTCTATCGCCGTCACGCAGATGGCTTCCCCCTCGCCCCACCACTGGTCAGAGAACTGCCTTGTATTGATATGGAGGTTGGAGAACAGCACATTTTCAATATTGCCACCGTCACGCAGCATAAGCGAAATGCCGCGGTTCGTCCGGGAAATCACACAGTTTGTGACCGTGATGTTGCGGAAATCGGAAACGCTCTCGGTGCCGAACTTGATAGCCGCACTTGTGGAGGTCAGCGTGCAGTTGCTCACCACGATATTCTCGCAGGGGCCAAGGGCCGCGTTCTTCTCGGTCGTTTTAAAGACAATACAGTCGTCCGCGGATTCGATATGGCAGTTGCTGATACGCACATTGCGGCAGTGGTCTGGGTCAATACCATCGCAGTTGACCATTTTCAGGTTATTCAGGATACGAATACCGTCAATCAGCACATCCTCGCAGCCAACCATATGGACCGTCCAGAACGCGCTGCGGGTCAGCGTCACATCGCGGATTGTCAAGTGGCGCACCTCTTTCATCAGCAGCATGGGAATGCGGGGATAGTAGGTGCCCTCGATGAAGTTATGGTCAATGGCACCGTAGAAGTTTTCCTCCGAGCCGTCAATCACGCCCGTGCCGCTGATGCAGACATCCTCCACGCCTTTTGCCATCAGAAAATAATTTTTCGGTTCACCGTCATATTCACAGTTTTCATAGGAGGGAACTTTCAGCTCGGTATCGCGGTAGTTGTCGCGGTAGGCGGCCTCCACCTCCAGAAAATCCGCGCTGTTTTCGCTGGCTTTCAGGCAGGCGCCGTGTTCCAAATGCAGCTCCACATGGCTGTGCAGCAGCAGGGACCCCGACTTGTAAATATGTCCGCCCGGAAGTAGCACGCGGCCGCCGCCGCCCGCCGCACAGGCGTCCAGTGCTTTCTGGATAGCCGGTCCATCGTTGGTCCGGCCGTCACCTGCCGCGCCGTACTCCAAAATATTATAGACCATGATACATCTCCTGTTGTTCGTATTTTTTCCGCAATTCAAAACACACACACTGCGCCGGGTTCCGCGGTGCGCAGTCTGCCGTCTGTTGTGAACCAGATTGTCTGTGCGGTGGGGTTATATAGCAGTTTTCCGTCCGCGCTCTGCCGCAGGCTGCGCAGGGCTGTGATGTATTCCTCAATCTGACCGTTGGTTGCAAACCAGATATCCTGCACGCCCGCAAGCTTTTCCGCCAGTTGCTCGGGCAGATTCCATGTGTTTTCACGCTCAAACTCAAAGCTGTGGCCCCAGATATAGAACAGCGGCATTGTTTCGTAGGCGGGGGTATGCAGAAATTTTTCTGCCTGTTCCAAGAGTTGGGCGTTGTGGTGGCAGGTAGGGTTCCAAAGCAGAAAGTCCTGCGGCAGTGCAAAGCGCCCAGTGCTGTTGACGGTGCGGCTGTACCGAATGCCCATGGCACGCAGGGCGTCCACCTCGGCGGGTGTATACTCGCCAAAGGCGTAGCTCATGCCCTGTACGATACGCTTTGTCAGTGCTTCCAGCGTCCGGCGATCCTGCCAGACCTCGCGCAGCCATTCCTCCCGTGTCATCTGCAGGGGGTGGCAGTGGGTTACGCCATGGCAGGCAACTTCGTGATTTTTGTAAAGAGTGAGCAGTTCCTCGGCGGTGACATAGTCCGGTTTGCCGAGGTTGCCGGAGTTCAGGTGAAAAGTGGCGCGAAAGCCCGCCTCATCAAACAACCGGACAAGGCGGCGGTCATAGACCTGACCGTCATCGTAGCTGAAGGTCACAGCCTTGTGCTTTCCGCCCGGATACAGATATTGCATACAGATCACCTCCGTATCGAAAGATGGGGTCAGGTGCAGGCGAGCGCTTTTACAGTTCGTGGACGGTCAGGGGGATGCCATCGGGGGTGTAGCGGTCTACGCGCAGGATGTGACCATCCCAATCGGTCGTTATGCGAAGGTTCGCACCGGCGGTAAATACCTTGCGTCCATCCACAAAAGCCTCGATGCCGGAACCGCTGTTGATCAATTCCCAGCTGCGGTCGCTGCGCGTCTGGGTATAGCGGCACGGCGCGCCGGCGCAGCTGCCCCAAACAACGGTGTCGCGCACAAGGCTGACGCCGTACATGCGGGCGGTGTATTCCAGCACCGAGAGCATGGCCGGGCCGTAGGCGTCCTGCGGGGGCTGGCCCGGCTCGCAGATGACAGATGGTGTACCCGTAAAGGGGTCATACTGCTGCACAAAGCGACATTCGGGGCCGATAGCCTCCATCAATTTGCGGCCAAGCTGCGGAATCAGGGTATAATACCCATAGTTTTCCAGCGCACGGATTGCGCGCTGATAGGTCAGCGCCTCAGCCTGACCGCTCCAGTTGTTGGTGCTTACGTTGCGGAACAGCGGGTCATTGACCGCCACGCTTGGCAGCGGCATACGGGTCCAGAACTCTGCCGGATTCAGCAGATGCTCTTTGACAAAGCGGGCCGCCAGCGGGGCGGGCAGACTGTTCCAGTACATACAGCGCAGGGTGTTGTGGGTCAGCACCGACTGCAGCCGATGGTTTTTGTCGCGGTCAAAGCAGGCCCCGCGTTCGTCGTTCCACAGGTAATTCACCAGTTTTTCCTGCACCTGTGCGGCCTTGGCGGACCAGCGGGCAGCATCGCCGCCGCAGTCCTGCAGGCGGGCAATTTCTGCCAGTGCTTCCCGCGCAGAGTAGGAAAAACTCATAATATCCATCGAGGCCATCGGCACGATGGCACAGCCTGCGGGCGGGGTTTCCTCCTCCCACGGGTCGGGCGCGTCACCATAGCGCATGGCATGATCCTCGCCGGTGTCATACTTGCACCAGCTTTCCAGACAGCCGTCACCGTCAGAATCCCGCACGCGCCAGAGGTAATCGTCAAAGCGTTCCAGCGTGGTTTTCAACTGTTCAAGATAGTCCGGGTCCCTGCCGCCCAGATAGTACACGTCCAGCGCCGGGGCAGGGAAGCAGAATCCCTGAAACTTGTTGAACTGCGGCGTCACTTTGCCGTCAATCACGGCAATGCTGCCGGGGATACGCCCGTCCGCACGCTGGTGTTTCATAAACAGCAGGCTGTTGTTGGCACCGACCGTGAAGTTCCGGGCCGCATACATAGCCCCGCCCATCGGCTGGGTTTCCAGCCAGATTTTTTCATAGCCGCCGCCCTCCACCAGAACTTTGTCGCCGCCGAAATCCTTGATGTTCGTCAAGCATTTTTCCTCTGCCTGCGGCACCAATTTTTGCAGCAGTTCATCTTCCGTTTCAAAGCGGACCGATGTTTCGGTCATCTTCATGGGTTTCAGCCTTTCTCCGGCCGTTCGCTGTGCAGCGTCAGCCAGTCAAAATCCGCGTGGATACGGAACCCCGCCATGTCGTGGACATACAGGCCCGCATGGGCACCGGTAAAGCCGCGGCAGTGTTCGTCGGTCAGTATGGCCGTGGTGCAGGCTTCGCCGATAGGCGTCCACGCACCGTCCGGGCAGCGCCAAAAGAACTGCACGCTGCTGCCGTCGGCGGTGGTTTCAAGCCGCAAATCCAGCGGTCCGCCGCCTGTCAGCGGCACCGGTTCGCAGACATCCGTGATCACGCCGGTATCGCTTTTCAGCAGGGCCAGCACCGGCGTGCCGTCATCGGCGCAGGTCTTTCCCAGCAGGTAAAAGTTCATTGTATCGTAGTAATATGCCAGCCCTGCCATCTGTTCCGGGCAGGTGGGGGCAAAGTCCATGCGGGTGTCTGCGGCCAGCTTATGCTCCGTCTGGCGGCGCGCAAGCAAGCTGACATGGTGCAGGGAGTTCATCGACTCCTGCCCGGTCAGCCGCAGCCAGCCTGGCCGGGCTGTCAGGCTCAGGCAGTCGCCCAGCGGGGCGCGCGGCACGGCATAGCCGGGGGCAAGCGATTCGGTATCGAAATCGTCCCGTTCAGGCAGGGCAGCGGGGGTAAACTCCGGCAGACCTGCCGGGGCTGGCCAGACGGTATGCGCAAACCGCCCGCCGCCGACCAGCCGCGGCCAACCGCCCCGCCACTCGATTTTCTGCAGGGCCGACTCCCGGCCCAGAATGCAGCCGTGCGCCGCGTCCGGGCGGGAACAGAGGTGGGTCAGATACCACTCCCCCGCCTGCGTCTCGACAATCGAGCCGTGGCCGCATTTTTGCAGCGCGGCCGGGTCCTCCCGGTCGGAGGTCAGCAGCGGATTGTCCGGCATGGTTTCATACGGGCCGAACACATTGTCCGCCCGCGCGACGGTGACACAGTGGGAATACCCTGTGCCGCCCTCTGCCACAATCAGGTAATAGTAGTTTCCGAAATGGTAGATACGCGGTCCCTCGGTGCAGCCAATGCCGGAACCGGCATACACTTTGCGGCGTTCGCCCAGCAGGGCGCCCGTTTCGCGGTCAATCTCCTGCACCAGCACGCCTTTGAAGCCGTTGACCATATTGACCAGATAGCTTTTGCCGTCGGTGTCGTGCAGCAAAGAGGGGTCAAACCCGATACTGTTCAGGTAAACGGGTTTGCTCCACGGTCCCGTGATGGAGGCCGCACGGCTCATATAGTTGTGTGTGTTGTACCAGCGGCCCTTTTTGGTGGTTACATTGGTGACAAGCAGGTAATAATACTGCCCGTCCCAGCTCAGGTCCGGGGCCCAGATACCGCCGGAGTTCGGCACGCCGCACAGGTTCATCTGTTCCGGCTCACGCAGGGGGCTTTCGATCTGCTCCCAGTGCGTCAAATCGCGCGAGTGGAAGAGGTTCACGCAGGGCCACCACTCAAATGTGGAGGTGGCGATGTAGTAATCCTCTCCCGTGCGTATCATGCAGGGGTCCGGGCAGAAGCCGCGCAGTACGGGGTTTTGAATTTTAGACATAAAGCAGTCACATTATCCTTTCAGGCCGCTGGTACCAATGCCCTGCACCAGATAGCGGTTGAAGAAGAGGAAAATCAGGAAAACGGGAATCAGGGACAGGGTGGACATGGCGAACATGGCACCGTAGTTGGTGGTGGAGGCAGAGTCCGCAAACAGCTTGATGGCGATGGACACCGTGTAGGACTGCGGGCGGCTCAAATAGAGCAGCGGCCCCAGATAGTCGTCCCATTTCCAGTAGAACTGAATGATGACGGTCGTCACGATGGAGGGTTTCATCAAGGGCAGAATGATGTGGCTGTAGACCTTGTACTTGCTGCAGCCGTCGATGGTGGCAGCTTCGTCCAAATCGCGGGGAATGCCCTGCATAAACTGCATCATCTGATAGATGAAGAACGCCTGACCGCAGAAGTACGGCAGAATCAGCGGCGCATAGCCGGGGACCAGACCCAAACGGTAATAAATCAGGTACTGGGGAATCATAATAACCTGACCGGGCAGCATCATGGTGACAAGCATACAGGTGAACCAGAACTTGCGCCCGCGGAAACGAATACGGGACAGCGCGTATGCCACCAGAGAGGAACTCAGCACTGTGCCGAAAGTAGCCACAACCGTGATAAGAATGGAGTTTTTGAAGAAGGTGCCGAATGTCGTGCCGCCGAAGCCTTTCCAGCCGGTCGCGTAGTTATCCGGCTTCAGCTCTTTCGGAATCAGGGACAGCGTGCCGCGCAGAATCTCGGCATTGCCCTTGAAAGAGCCGCTAATCATCCACAGAACGGGATAGACCATGACAAAGCCGAAAAGCACGACAAACAGGTGATAGAGCGTTTTATTCAGAACTTTTTTTGAATGCATCGTGTTGTTCCTCCTTTCCCTTAGTTCGCTTCACTGAAGACCCAGAACTTGGAGGTCTTGAAGATGATGAAGGTGATCAGGCCCATAACCACCAGCATAAACCAGCTCATGGCGCAGGCATAGCCCATGTCGTTGTACTTGAACGCCTGATTGTAAACATACAAGGCGTAGAGCATGGTGCTGTTGTTGGGGCCGCCGCCGGTGATAATCATAGCCTGCGTAAAGGTCATAAAGGCGGAAATCGTCTGCATAACCAGATTGTACAGGATAATGGGCGACAGGCAGGGCAGCGTAATGCGGAAGAACATCTGATAGCCGCGCGCACCGTCAATGCGGGCAGCCTCATAGTAGGTGGTGGGAATTTCTTTCAGGCCGGCGGCAAAAATAATCATCGAGGAACCAAACTGCCAGACACTCATCAGAATCAGCGGATAGAGCGCCAGCTTCTGGTCGCCGAACCAGTTGATGGTGGACAGACCCATGCCGGCCAGCACGCTGTTGAACAGACCCTTGCGGGCGAACAGCTGCTTCCAGACCAGTGCCACGGCAACACTGCCGCCCACCAGAGAGGGCAGGTAATACAGCGAACGATAGAACGTAACCATCTTGCTGGAGCGCGTCAACAGGTAGGCCACCAGCAGGGCGAACGCCAGCTTCAGCGGTACCGAGATGATAACATATTTCAGCGTGATGGCAAGCGACTTCAGAAAGACTTCGTCCTGCAGCAGCCGCAGAAAGTTGGTGACACCGATGAACGAGGCCTGTTTAGAGCCAAGTGAATAGTTGGTGAATGCATAGTAGAACGAAATGCAGACCGGAATCAGCGAGAAGCAGACAAAGCCAAAGATAAACGGGAACGCAAACACATGGCCGACCGTGTTATCCTTGTTCATAAACCGCTTCAGCTTAACAGTTGCGGTGTTTTCTTCCTTCACTGGATATACCCTCCCTTTTAAAAAGGTGGGCACGCTCTTTTCGGAGCCGTGCCCACCCGGAGCTTTCTTACATTGTCTTATTCTGGGAAATAGTTACTTGTTGAATATGGCCTCCGCATCGGCGTAGGTCTTGTCGGCGGCTTCCTCAGCGGTGATTTCGCCGTCCACAACCTGCTGGATATAGTTGCGGTAGTTGTCCACGACCTGATCCTGACCGTCCGGGCTCAGAACGTTGATCTTCTCGGGCATCTCGAAGTTGGAAACCTTGTCGATGAAGTCGTACATAATCTGCTGACCCTCGGTAGCCTTGGCGGACAGCGTCTCACGCACGGCGGTGTTGACGGGAATGCCGCGCTCGCCCTGCAGGATGTTGTTGCAGTCGGGGTCATTCTCAAACCAGCTGATGAAGGCCGCAGCAGCTTCCTTCTGTGCGCTGTCCTGAGAAACGCAGAGCATCTGAGAGGACTGGATGACAGCGCCGGAGGGGCCGTCGTTCTTGATGCGGGGCAGCGTAGCCAGCTTCAGGGTGCGGCCCTGCTCCTGGCAGACGTTGTAGATGGTCGGGAACTGGTTGGCAGCGACCCAAGTCATGGCAGCTTCACCGGTGACGAGGAAGTCGTTCTCAATGTTGGTGATCTCAGAGGCAGCGCCCGGGTCGGGGTAGACGCCGTTCTTGATAGAGTCGGCGCGCATCTGGATGTAGGGGGTCAGCATCTGGGCATCGTCAAAGCCCATGCCGGTCAGATCGAGGTTGAAGAAGCTGTACTGGCCAACATTGCCGTACTGGGAAATGTAGACGGAGCAGCCGGCGATGAACTCACTGGTCAGCATAGAAGAGCAGCCGTAGATGCCGAGCTTGTCATGGATGGCGTTGGCGGCGTTGGCATAATCATCCCAAGTCCAGTCATCGGTAGGCTCAGCCACACCGGCCTCCTCAAACATGGCGGGGTCATAGGCGATGCCGTAGGAGTTCAGGCCGTTGGACAGGCCCAGCTGATGGCCCTCGGTGTCCTGCGTGATTTTGAGGTTGGCGTCGGTGATGCCGGAGGTATCGACCACGCCGGAGGCAATGTAGTCATCGAGCGGGCAGATCTTGTCCATGTACATCGGGAAGTTGCCGCCCATCTGGAAGACATCCCATACCTGATCGGAGGCGACCAGCGTTTTCAGCTTGGTGAAGTAATCATCGAAGGAGTAGTACTCATACTCGATCTTGACATTGGGGTTCAGCGACTCGTACAGCTCAATGGCAGCAATGGTCTTGTCGTGGCGGTCCTGAGAGCCCCACCATGCCATGCGCAGGTTGATCTGCTCGTCACCGCTGGCAGCCTCGGTGGAGGCTGCAGTGGAGGCGGTGTCGGCTGCAGAGGCAGTGCTGGAGGCGCCGGAGCCGCCGCAGGCGGCCAGGCTCAGTGTCATGGCAGCGGCCATAGAGGCTGCGATCAATTTCTTTTTCATGCTATTTCTCCTTGTGCGTTTTATACTTGGTAGAGGGGCCGCTCCCCATCGGGGCGCGGCTTTTCTGAAAAGCCGAACATTTGCTTCCGGTGTGCACCCCGGTTGCTGATTACATTGTCATTATAGCCCCTGCCGGGTGCGCAAAATACAAAAAATATATGTGTTTTTATTCACGGACTACATATTTCTTGACATTCACGCATTTTATAGTGTATTATATATTCATATTTTATAAATACTTCCTTTGATTTTTGTGCAACCTTACAATCGCGCCTGTACGCCGATAAGGAGGAACCCAGCCATGGAACATGTGGAATACCGCCCGCCGATGGAGAATGATTCCAACGCCGCCACTGCGGAGGAACTGGAACAGTGGAATGTTGACGTCTATGTGGAACGCGCCCTGCACGGCCCGGTGTTCCGCATGGCCTATGAGCACACCCATACCTACTGCGAAATTTTCTATTTGCGCAGCGGCACCTGCACCTACACCGTCAACAAAGGGCAGTGGCATTTAGAGGCCGGGGATATTTTCATCGTCGCACCGGGCGATCCGCACAGCACCCGCTATGAGGGCAAGACAAGCTGCGAGCGCATTATCGTGTTCTGTATGCCCGATGTGCTGGCAGCCCTGCTGCCCGATGCCGCCGATGAGGTGCGCAGCACCCTGCTGCGCAGCGGCAAAGTCATTCTGAACAGCGACAGCCGCCGGTCCGTGGACGCCATGATTAACAATATGCTGCTGGAAAACGACCTGCCGCAGCGCTTTTCGGAGGATATTCTCAAGTTGGAATCGCTGCACCTTGTCATGCTTTTGCTGCGCAGCGGTATTTTCGGCTACGAAACCATGTCGGAAAAAGAGGGTTACAGCGCCGACATTGAGCGTGCCCTGAAATATATCGCCCTGAACTATCAGCAGTCCCTCACGCTGGAGGAAGTTGCCGGGCACTGCAACCTGAGCAGCACCTATTTTTCTCGGAAGTTCAAGCTTATCACAGGGCGTACTTTCAAAGAACACCTGAACTATATCCGGCTGCGGCAGGCAAAACAAATGCTTTGCACCACGGACAACACCGTCACCAAGATCGCCATGCTCTGCGGATTCGGCAGCAGCAACTATTTCAAGGACGTGTTCAAGGCCGACGTCGGGATTTCCCCGCGGGAATACAGAAAAAACTCCGGCCTGCGCATTCACCCGCACCTGCGGACCGACTGACCGGAGTATCTTGTATGATTATTCTTACTGCAGGGAAAGCCCGTATTTATCAAAAATGCGGTTGAAGATAAACGAGTTGCAATAGGCCGCCAGTCCCGGTGCCACCAGCAGCACCGGCCAGAACACAAAAATACCCACTGCGGCAAACGCAAGATTCACCACCAGCGCCGACAGCACCGGCAGCAGATTGCGCAGTGTCAGGGCAATCCCCATCTTGAACAGCGCAGCGGTGGTGTTGTCGCACCGGGCAATCAAGGGGAATGTCATGGTAGCAAAAAGGCCCCCGCACGCCAGCAGAACCACGCTGGTGAAGAACATGGCCCCCGCCATGACGGAATCCTGCTGCAGACAGATGACAATATCCAACCCCAGCAGCACCCCCGCCACCAGATACCCCACGCCCAGCAGACAGCCGGGTTTGAGGTTTTCTTTAAACGCTTTGAAGAACGACTTGAAGAGTTCGCCCTCCTTGTCGCGGCTCATTTTCAGTGTCACATAGTAAACCGCACTGGTGGCGGCCCCTGCCGTGACAACCGGTAGGCTGCACAGATACCACAGGCAGGACAGGAAAAAGAAATCTGCCAGATTGCCGACAAATTTCCAGACAGGATTTTCAAGACTGAAAAATTTCATGCTGTTACCCTCTGATTTCAAATCACTTTATGTTCTGTCCAGCACCCGCTCTTGAAGCGCACCACAAAACAGATACTGCGGCAGGCCCAGTCAATGAACATACCAATCCAGACGCCCAGCAATCCTGCATGAAAGCCCAGCACCAGCACATAGCTGCAAACCACGCGGAACAGCCACATACTCAGAATGCTGACTGCCATCGTAAAACGGGCGTCGCCGCCGCTGCGCAGGGCGTTCGGCAGTGTAAAGCTGGTCCCCCAGAAAAAAATGCTGACGATATTGAACACCCGCACAACCTGTATGCAGCTTTCCGTAGCGGCCGCCGAAAGCGAAAACAGTTGGGTGATTTCGGGAATCACCGCGTACAGAACCAAGTTGAACACCGCCAACCCGCCGCAGGCCACCAGCATGAGCAGACGCGCATAACGGCGCGCCTGTTTTTTGTCCCCGGCCCCCAGACAGCGCCCCACTACCGGGGTCATTGCAATGCTGATGGTCGTACCCGGCAGGGTAGAAATACTGCTAACCGTGTTTGCCACAGCGTTGGCCGCAATGGCTACCGTACTCAGCGTGGAAACCAGACTGCTGACGCAGAGCTTGCCAATCTGAAACATACTGTTTTCCAACCCGGAGGGCAGGCCCAGCCCCAGAATCCTGCAAATCAAGTCCTTCTGTGGGCGAAGCTGGGCGAATTTTGTAATGCGCAGCGGGTTATCGCTGTGTTGTTGCCGGGTATAGACCCACACAGCCGCAAAAACGCGTCCGGTCAATGTAGCAGTTGCCGCGCCCAGCACTCCTAACTTCAGGCCATAGATAAGCACTGCATTGCCCGCGATGTTGATTGCGTTCATCACCAGACTGGCAAACATACTGATACGGCTGTTGCCTTGTACCCGGAACAACGCGGTACCTGCATTGTACAGTCCAATAAACGGATACGAAACAGCCGTGATAATAAAATATGTTTCGCGCATACGCATGACATCGGCATCTATCGCACCAAACACCAGCCGTAGAATCGGCCGATGCAACACCAGAACCACCACCATCAGCGTCAACGTTGCAGTCATAGAAACCGTGTACAGCTGCGCCGCACTGCGCACTGCGCTTTCTCTGTCTCTGCGCCCCAGATACTGGCTTGTGATAATGGCTCCGCCACCCGTCAGCGCAGCAAATAACTGCGTTACCAGCACATTGATACTGTCCACCAGACTAACGCTGGAAACAGCCGCCTCGCCCACGCCGGAAACCATAAAGGTATCCGCCATGCCCATTGTAATACTGAGAAGTTGCTCCAGCAGCATTGGCCAAATCAGTGCAAACAGCGTCCCGGTTGTAAATAAAGGGATTGACTGTGTTTCCTTTGATTGTTTTTCCATTTTCAGGCGGCATCCTCGCTGCGTGTCAGAATCGGTTAAAACTGTTATGGCAATGCCGCGCAATCCACATCAGAAATTTCGAACACGGCTATCTCCTCCCTGAATTATACAGCATTGCCATTATAACAAACTATCTGTAGGGATACCAGCCCGCAGAATCATAAAACCTGCACAAATATGCAGTTTTAAAATTAGACCCTATGCACAAAAAAGCATAATTTCTGTATTGTTTTACAGATAATTTTACGTTATTACTCTAAAATTTAATTGTACTTTTCCCCTAGTTCTCTATTATGTAAATGCACTGCCACACCAACAGGCAAACCGCTTGCAAAAGCAATCCGCCTATTTTTTTAGTGGCATACACACAAAATCATGGCAGCTGTAAAAGGCGTGGAGAAACGACTGGAGCTGCAGCGAGAGCTAATCAAACATTCCCAAGAAATGGAGCGCTGACCGCACCTATATTTACCCACCAGCTGCGCAAAATTTATCCACAAAAAGCGCCCGGATGGTTGAAAAATTCAACCGCCCGGGCGCAGTCGTTTTCCTGTTTTGGGGTCACTTTGGGGTCAAAGTTACCAGCTTGTTACCACTTTTTCCATGATGTAGAAAAAAGCTCGTTGAAACTTGTCGTTTCAACGAGCTTTTGTTGGTTGCGGAGACAGGACTTGAACCTGCGACCTCCGGGTTATGAGCCCGACGAGCTACCATCTGCTCTACTCCGCGATATATGACACACGCGCTTGTTTCGCGGTGCTTGATTATAATACCACAGCACGGCGCGTGTGTCAATAGGTTTTTCTAAAAAAGTTTACCGCCCATTACCGGGGGCTGTCTGCGCTTGTATCAGACAATGCCCTGACTCATCATGGCGGAGGCGATCTTCTCAAAGCCGGCGATGTTGGCACCGGCCACAAGGTTGCCCTTCATGCCGTACTTCTCGGCGGTGGTGGCGGCAGCCTTGTAGATGTTGACCATGATGTTGTGCAGGCGCTTGTCAACCTCGTCAAAGGTCCAGGACAGGCGCAGGCTGTTCTGGCTCATCTCCAGACCGGAGGTGGCGACACCGCCGGCGTTGGATGCCTTGGCGGGGGCAAACAGAATGCCGTTCTGCTGCAGGTAAGCGATGGCATCAGGGGTGGAGGGCATGTTGGCGCCCTCGGCTACGCAGTAGCAGCCATTGGCAACCAGAGCCTTGGCACCGTCCAGACGCAGCTCGTTCTGGGTGGCGCAGGGCAGGGCGATGTCGCAGGGGACGGTCCAGATGCCCTGACTGCCCTCGACATACTTGGCGGTGGGGACATACTCCAGATAGGTCTTGATGCGGGCGCGCTTGACCTCTTTGATCTCCTTGATGACCTTATAGTCGATGCCGTTCTCGTCCACAATGTAGCCGTTGGAGTCGGACATGGCGATGACCTTGCCGCCCAGCTGGGTGGCCTTCTGGTTGGCGTAGGTGGCCACATTGCCGGAGCCGGAGATCACAACGCGCTGGCCCTCAAAGCTCTTGCCGGCGTCGGCCAGCATCTCCTTGGTGAAGTAGCACAGGCCGTAGCCGGTGGCCTCGGTACGGGCGAGAGAGCCGCCGAAGGGGATGCCCTTGCCGGTCAGGACGCCGGTGTACTCGTTCTGCAGGCGCTTGTACTGGCCAAACAGGTAGCCGACCTCGCGGCCGCCGACGCCGATGTCACCGGCGGGCACATCGGTATCCGGGCCGATATGGCGGTACAGCTCGGTCATAAAGCTCTGGCAGAAGCGCATGACCTCGGCGTCAGACTTGCCGTGGGGGTCAAAGTCAGCGCCGCCCTTGCCGCCGCCCATGGGCAGGCCGGTCAGGCTGTTCTTGAAGCACTGCTCAAAGCCGAGGAACTTCAGGATAGACAGGTTGACGGAGGGGTGGAACCGCAGACCGCCCTTGTAGGGGCCGATGGCGGAGTTGAACTGGACGCGGTAGCCGCGGTTGACCTGCACCTTACCGGCATCGTCCACCCAAGGCACGCGGAACAGAATGACACGCTCAGGCTCGACCATGCGCTCGATCAGGCCGGCCTTCTCATATTCGGGGTGAGCCTCAACAACAGGCTCGAGGCTCTCAAGGACTTCCTCGACCGCCTGCAAAAACTCCTTCTGCTCGGGGTTGCGCTTTGCAAGGCCCTCATATACACCCTGCAGGTAAGCATTCTGAATTGCCATAAAACGACACTCCTTTATATAAATTCAAACACCGCCTCCATGTTACCACCACAAAAGAAATTTTTCAAGAGTTTTTTGTTTACTTTTCAAAATTTTGTTTGCAGCAGGCGTGCCACTGTATTTTATACAAGGACATTTTTATGCTTTCGCAGCCGATCCTGCGGGGTCAGGCTGCGGTCTTACCCCTGCCACATTGTCACCGGCTGCCAGTCCGTGCTTCCGGCGGCGAACTGATCGGCGTCGATCAGGCCGTAGTCCGTGGTCCTGCCGACACTGTCTGCGCCGATGACGACCAGCCAGCGGCCATCGTGCGCTTTGCCGCGCAGGCTGACGGCACCGCTGCCGGTCTGCAGCGCCTGCGTCACCGGTGTGATCTGCCCGGTTTCAGTATCCAGCAGGGCGCAGGCGGCGTAGCTTGTATTGTAGTTATCTCTGTACAGCCAGATATAACGGCCGCCGTCATCGCCCAGCACCCATTCTGCCTGCGGCCACGGGTCCCAGACGGTTTCGGTGCGGCCTGCGGCGTCCACCGTTGTCAGGACCGTGCGGCGGAAGCCGCTTCCCGGTATGATCTCGCGCTCCTCAAAGTACGCCTTGCCGTTGTACACGCCGATAAAGCAGCCGTTATTCTCATAGTCGGCATTGCTGTAGGGACGCTCGGTCAGGTTGGTGCGCGCGCCCGTGCGGGGGTCAAGGCGGTCGATCTCCACCGTGGCGCTCTGGATGGCGGCGGCATACTGCTCCGCATCGGTGGGCAGCGGCGCATCGGCCACATAGCGGCAGGTCAGCAGTGCGCCGTCAAAGCCCGCAAGGTAATGCTCGGTGGGCTCCAGCACAAAGGTCTCCGCCTGTCCGGTGGCAAGGTCGATGCGGCAGGCGGGTGTTGGCCCGATTCTTCCGGGAGACACCTGCGTTCTGTACGGTGTTGTCACCCGCTCACCGTAGAGCGTGCTGCCATCGCAGACATCCACCGTGTAGTTACGGTAGGTCAGCGGCAGGTCGGTGCGGGTCTTGCCTGCGGCGGGGTCAACGGCGTAAAGGCAGGGCGGCGTGCTCTGCTCGGTCCAGATGCCGCGGTACTCGGCTTCAAATTCCGCATCGGTCAGGGTATCAAAGGGTTCCCTATCCCTGACGCCGCTTGCCAGTTTTTCCGCCCAGTAGTCATCCCAGCTCTGGTCGTCATAAAAAAATGAGATGTGCCAGACATACACGGTGTCCCCCGCCGCGACCACCTCGTAGCGGCCGGCCCGCCCCGGGAAATAAGCCGGGCAGGCGTCGGTATCGTGGGCACAGCCGGGGACGGCGCAGCAGACGGACTGAACCGCCGCGGCGTAGTCGGTCTTGAGCAGCAGCGCGTAGCCGAGCCGCTGCGTGAACTCATAGTAGGCGGTGCCGTCATCAAAGGAGCCGTCGTAGCTTTTCAGGGTGTAGAAATCGGCAGCAGCGGGGGCAGGCGTGGGCGCTGCGGGCGCTGCCGTCGGCTCCGGCGTGGGGGTGGCGAGGGGTGCCGGGTCGGGGGCAGCGGTGCAGGCCGCGAGAGTCAGGGTCATTGCAGCGGTCAGGATGATGGAGATATAGTTTTTCATGTGGGCCTCCTTTTTTTGATTTTTCAGCTAAATGGTAAAGGGAAGCGGGCAAAGCCCCTCCGGCCTCACAGGCTCGGCCACCTCCCCACTGCGTGGTGCGGCTTTTGCGCGGGCTTCGCCCGCGTGACAGCCGCACCGCATGGCGTGGGCGGAGGGGTGTTTGGAGACACTGCCGCCCTTTACATTTTCCGCAGGCTCAGGCTGTAATACCACCGGTCGCCTGCTGTGCCGGTGTAGCTGCCGTAGGTATAGGGGTGGGTCGAGGCCGTGATAAGCGCTTGGCCGTTTTCACTGCAGAGGGCGCAGCGGTAGGCACTGTCGGCGGGTACGGCCCAATCGCCAAGACTTTCCAGCCCGGCCTGGGCTGCAAAGGCGCGCAGGGCGGTCTCATCGGGCAGGGGCAGCGCCTCGGCGTCCCCGGCCGGCAGCGAGAGCCAGACCTCCACCACTGCGCCGGTGCGGCTGTCCATCGTGACGCTGCTGCGCGTCAGCAGCATATCTCCCTGCAGGGTATACCGCCGCACCGTCACAAAGCCGAGGCTGTCGGTCGCGCAGAAGGCTGCGCTCAGATCATACCAGCGGCCGTCATAATCCGTGTAACTGTCCTCCTCGGCGGCGGTGTCCTGCTGCGCGGCCCAGTCCCCGGGCAGCACGCCGCAGTCGGCCAGACGCTGCAGCGCCTGCTCCGCCGCATCGGCGGTGGCGGCATCGGCGTAGTTCATCGACTCCAGACTTGCGGACGCCCCTATGTACATTTTGGGGGTGCCGGGCGCGGCCGGCTCCTCAGCCCGCGGCAGCTCGGCGCTGTCCTGACGGCGGGCGGCCAGCTGGCGCAGGATATAGTAGTCGTCCGCCGTCGGCGTGGGCGCCGTGTAGGGGTCGGCCACCGGCACAACGCGCCCGATGTATGCGGCGTCCGTCACCGCCAGAAAGGCGGCGGGCATTGCGGCACAGGCCAGCACAGCCGCCGCGCAGAGCGCCCCCGTCAGGCGCGGATGCTCCCACAGCTTCATGACTGCACCTCCCTCCAGACGGGCAGCGTCACGCTGACCCGTGTGCCCTTGCCGGGCTCGCTTTCGATCTGCAGCGCACTGCCGTGGGCCGCCGCGATGCGCTGGCAGAGCGCCAGCCCCAGCCCGCTGCCGCCCTGACGGCGCGCGCGGGATTTATCCACCATATAAAACGGCTCGGTGATGCGGGGCAGCTCCTCCGGGGGGATGCCGCAGCCGGTATCGGCCACCGTCAGGGTGACGGCATCCCCGCTTTGGCTGCAGTACAGCGCAACGGGGCTGCCGGGCGCGGCGGCCCGCACGGCGTTCTGCACGAGATTGCAGAGCAGATCCAGCAGCAGGTCGGCGTCCCCGGCCACGATGGGCGCAGGGGGCGGCGGGGTCTGCAGCACCGCGGCCGGGCAGGCCGCCCGCAGCCGTGGCCACAGGCTGTCCAGCGGGACCGCCGTCAGGGTCAGCGGCTCCTCGCTCAGACCAAGCAGCGCCAGCAGCTTATGGCTCAGCGCCTCAAGCCGCCGCCCCTCATGGGCGATGGCTGCCGCGGCCTCGCGCTGCTCTGCGGGGTCGGTCTGCATTGTGGCCAGAATATCCGCATAGCCGATGATGCTCGTCATCGGGGTCTTCAGCTCATGGGTGAACGCCCCGACAAAATCCTCCCGCCGCTGGACATCGGCCTGCAGGTCGGCGATCTTCTCCTGCACGGCGTCCGCCATGGCGTCAAAGCTGCGGCTCAGCGTCTCGATTTCGTCCCCGGTGTGCAGCGCGGTGCGGCGGGCATAGTCACCGGCGGCGATCTGCGCCCCGGCCTCGGTCAGCACAGCCAGCGGGCGGGTCAGCCGCGCGGCCAGCAGCGCCGTGACGAGCGCTGCCGCCCCCAGCACCACGACCTCAAGCGCAAGGAACCGCGTCAGCGCAGCGCGGCGGCCGCGGTACAGCTCGGTGCGGTCATAGGCAGTGACGAGCCGCAGCCCGCCCTGCAGGTCGCTGGCGTAGACGGTGTAGACTGCGCCCCCGGTACGCACGGTGACGGCGGCGGCATTCTCCAGCGGGAAGTCTGCCAGCCCCGGCAGGGTGGCGCAGACAAGGTTTTCCCCCCGCCAGAGTGCGGCCGGGCGCTGCTGTGCCTCGACCCGGGCAGTGAGGGCGGCGTCCCCGATGGAGACACCGCGGCGCTGCAGGTCGATGATCTCCGTCTGCAGCAGGGTGCAGGCCTGCGCATGGGCGGCGGCATCGGAGGCGGCGGCGCGGCTGCGCTGCACGGCGAAATCACTGTACAGCAGCACGCACCCGCCGATGCCGAAGGACGCCGCCAGCACCAGCACCAGCAGGCAGACCATTTTTTGTGCGTAACGCATGAGAGTTCTCCTTTATAGATAATAGGCAGTGAAGTGCCTCCCTTGTCAAAGGGAGGTGGCCGAGCGGCAGCAAGGCCGGAGGGATTCCGGCGCCTTTACGGAGTTATGCACACTTATGCAGTGCAGCCGGGAATCCCCCAGTCCGCTTGCGCGGACAGCCCTTCGGGCCCGGACCCCTCTGTCGCTCCGCGACATCTCCCCGCGCAGCGGGGAGTCACCCTTTAACAAGGGGGCCTCAGGAGCGAGCGCACCTTTTTTCACCCCCTCACCTGCCTTATTCTTTTTTAAGGCGGTAGCCGACTCGGTAGATCGTCTCGAGCTGCTCGGTCGTCCAGCCCAGCTTTTTGCGCAGCCGGGCAATGTGGGTATCCACGGTGCGCAGACATTCGCTGTCCGGCTCCCCGCCCCATACCCGCGAAAAGATCACATCGCGGTAGAGCGCCGCGCCCCGGTTGCGCATCAGCAGCTCCAGCAGGTCAAACTCCCGCCGCCGCAGATCCAGCGGCTCCTCACCGCGCCATGCGGTGCGGTCCTGAGTGTCCAGCCGTATGTCAAAGGCGCGCAGTTCCCGCCCGCCGCGCCCGGTGCGGCGCAGCACGGTCTCCATCCGGGCCACCAGCTCCTCGGCGGCAAAGGGCTTGGTGATATAATCGTCCGCCCCCAGCCGCAGGCCCAGCACCCTGTCCTTCACAGCGCTCTTGGCCGTCAGGAAGATGACCGGCACGCCCTGCGGCTTCAGGCTGGCCAGCAGTTCATAGCCGTCCAGCCCGGGCAGCATAATATCCAGTATCGCCATATCAAAATCCGTCTTTTCGATCAGATCCGCCGCTGTGCGGCCGTCCTCGGCCACGGTGCAGCGGTAGCCTGCGCGGGTCAGCGTCATCTCGACAAGCCGCGCGATCAGGTGCTCATCCTCTGCGATCAGTATGTGATTCATCGCTTTTTCTCTCCTTTGGGGGTAGTATACCGCAGGATTGTGTCCCGGTTGTGTCCCCACAGCTATAATTTTACACTTTTTTCTTTTATTTTCCACACCATGCGTGTTATAATGTGGAAAACAGCACATGCTATTTTTTCAAAGGAGAACCAACATGAACCCTACTGTGCAAGAGCTTGTCGCTGCACTGACGCTGGAGGAGAAGGCCGGGCTTTGCTCCGGCGCGGATTTCTGGCATACCAAGGCGGTCGCGCGGCTGGGCATCCCGGCCATCAAGGTCAGCGACGGCCCCCACGGCCTGCGCACCCAGCGGGAGGGCAGCACCGACCCCAACGACAGCATCGAGGCGGTCTGCTTCCCGGCAGGGTGTGCGGCGGCCGCATCCTTTGACCCGGCGCTGACCCGCCGCATGGGTGCCGCCCTCGGGCGGGAGGCCCGCGCCAACGGCGTGCAGATCCTGCTGGGGCCTGCCGTCAACATCAAGCGCAGCCCCCTGTGCGGCCGCAATTTTGAATACTACTCCGAGGACCCCTACCTTGCCGGTGAGCTGGCCGCAGGGTTCATCAACGGTGTGCAGAGCGAGGGCGTAGGCACAAGCATCAAGCACTTTGCCGCCAACGATCAGGAGACCCGCCGCCTGTCGGTAAACAGCCGTGTGGACGAGCGCACCCTGCAGGAGATCTATCTGCCCGCCTTTGAGGCCGCCGTGAAAAAGGCCCGCCCATGGACCGTGATGTGCAGCTACAACCGGCTCAACGGTACCTATGCGAGCGAGAACAAGCCGCTGCTGACCGACATTCTGCGCGGGGCATGGGGCTTTGACGGCTTTGTCATGTCCGACTGGGGCGCGGTGAACGACCGTGTCAAGGGCATTGCCGCCGGCCTTGAGCTGGAGATGCCCGGCTCGCAGGGGGTCAACGACCGCAGGCTCATCGACGCCGTGCGCAGCGGCGCGCTGGACGAGGTCGTGCTGGACCGCGCCGTGACCCGCATCCTGAACATCGTCCTGCTGGCGGCGGATCTGGCGCAGCGGCCCGCCGCGTTTGACCGCGCCGCGCACCACCGGCTGGCCGCCGAGCTGGCCGCCCAGAGCGGCGTGCTGCTGCGCAACCTTGGCGCGCTGCCGCTGCACAGCGGGCAGAAGGTCGTCTACATCGGCGCTTATGCCGACCGGCCGCGCTATCAGGGCGGCGGCTCAAGCCATGTGAACACGACCGCCGTCAGCGCACTGGACGCCGCGCTGCTGCATGACCGGATGGTCCAGTATGTCGAGGGCTTCCCCGCCGACCGCGACCAGCGGGACGAGACTGAGTTCCTGCGGGCCGTCACCGCCGCCGAGGCTGCCGATGTGGCGGTCATCTTTGCGGGCCTGCCCGACAGCTTTGAGAGCGAGGGCGGCGACCGCCGCCACATGCGCCTGCCCGACTGCCAGAACAACCTGATCGCCCGGGTGGCCGCCGTGCAGAAGAACACCGTGGTCGTGCTGCACACCGGTGCGCCGATGGAATGTCCGTGGGCGGACGATGTATCGTCCGTTCTCTGCATGTACCTTGCGGGCGAGGGTGTCGGCGAGGCCGAGGACGCCCTGCTGTGGGGCGATGCCGACCCCTGCGGCCGCCTGCCCGAGACATGGCCCCTGCGGCTGGAGGACACGCCCTGCTATCTGGATTTCCCGGGTGACGGCGTGACGGCCGACTACCGCGAGGGTGTCTATGTGGGCTACCGCTGGTACGATGCCCGCCGTATGCCGGTGCGCTGGCCCTTCGGCCACGGGCTGAGCTACACGGGCTATGTCTACCGCAACGCCGTGCTGAGCGCCGACACGCTGGCGGATCAGGGCCTTGTGACGGTGCAGGTCACCGTAAAAAACAGCGGCGCCATGCAGGGTGCCGAGGTCGTGCAGCTCTATGTAGCCGATGCGACCGGCGCGCCGGTGGCCGGCGGGCGGGTGCCGCAGGTGCTGCGTGGCTTCCAAAAAATTGCGCTGCAGCCCGGTGAGGAGCAGGTCGTCACCTTTACCCTGACCCCCCGCGACCTGAGCCATTACGATGCCGCGCTGCATGACTGGTACGCCGCGCCCGGCCGGTATGAGATCCGGATCGGCCATTCCAGCCGGGACATCCGCGCCACGCTGCCGCTGCACTACGCGGGCACCCGCCTGCCGCCGCTGCAGGTGGACGAAACCACACCGCTGGGTATCCTGCTGGCGGACCCGCGCACCGCGCCCGTGGTGCAGCACGCCCTGCGCGCAGAGACCGCAGCGATGACCAACGGCGGCGGCGACGGCCTGATGCCGCCCGAGGCCATGGCCCAGATGCTGGACGCGCTTACCCTGCGCAACATGATCAACTTCGGCGGCCCGCAGGCCGAGGAAAAGCTGACAAAGCTACTGGAAGCACTGCAGGACGCCGTACAATAACCGCAGGGGTGTGCATTAGACGCCCCTGCACCGACAAAAGGAGAATGAATATGTCTATCAAGCTGACCGAACAGAATTTTGATGCCGAAGTGCTGCAGAGCGCCCTGCCGGTCGTGGTCGATTTTTGGGCAGACTGGTGCGGCCCCTGCAAGATGATGGGCCCCGTGCTGGAGGAGCTGGCCGCCGCCCACCCCACCGTGAAGGTGGGCAAGGTCAACACCGATGAAAACCTGCAGCTGGCGATGGCCCGCAAGATCGACGCCATCCCGGCGCTGCTGCTCTTCAAAAACGGGCAGGAGGTCAGCCGCTCGGTCGGCTACCGCCCCGCCGCCGAGCTGGAGGCATGGCTGCGCGAGAACGGCGCAATCTGACATCTGTATAACATCTGTATAAAAAGAACCGCACCTGCCTTTCGTCAAAAAGGCAGGTGCGGTTTGTTGCAGGGGGCGGGCGCCTGCGGGAAGGCTGCAAAGCCCCTCCGGTCATCGCTTCGCTCGACCACCTCCCCGCTATGCGAGGAGGCTTTCACGCGGGCAAAGCCCGCGTAAAAAGGCTCCCCACAAGGTGGGGAGCTGGCCGAGCCTGCGAGGCCTGAGGGGCTTTTTCCGGCTGGCGTTACCCTGTCACTTCCGCAATTTCCTCTGCGGTCAGCTGCTTTCTCACCGGCTGGGGTTCGCCCTCACCATCCTGCAGGGGCAGGCGCCAGTAGTCAAGGTCCAGCCACTGGCCGAACTTATACCCGGTGCGCCGCTCGGTGGCCATCTTTTGAAAGCCCAGCGCGCGGTGAAAGTCGTTGCTCTGCCGGTTGCTGCCCGTGACCAGCGCAAAGGCGGTGTAGTAGCCCTGCTTTTTCAGCAGCGCCAGCAGGGCGCGGTAGAGCCGGCCGCCCACGCCCTGACCGATGCAGTCGGGCGCACAGTAGACGGTCGTCTCAACATCCCATGCATAGGCCTCCCGCGTGTGCCACAGGTGGGCGCAGGCAAAGCCGCGCAGGCGGCCATCGGCGCTTTCCGCCAGCAGAAAGGGCGCGTGCTGCAGCACCTCCTCGATGTTGGCGCGGTAGTCCTCGACCGTGGACGGCGTGTACTGAAAGGTCTGCACGCCGTGGCGGACATACCAGTTGTACAGCGCACAGACGGCGGCGGCGTCCTCCGGCACGGCCATGCGCAGGGTAATCGCATTGTCGGCGCGCCACTGTGCGGCCAGCGCCTCCTTTTCAGCCTTAGGCAGTTTTTTGATCGCCGCTTCGCGCTTTAAGGCCGCGCTTTTGTCGGCGCATTTTTCAGCGTAGGCAAGCTGAACAGACGCACGGCCATGGCTTTTTGTGTACCGCGCGCCGCCCTTGCCGCTGCGGTGCGCCTTTAGGCGGCGGGCAAGATCATTCGTCCAGCCGCCGTACAGGCTGCCGTCCGCGCAGCGCAGCAGGTAGACCCACGCCGGGGCGGGGGTCGGCTCGCGGTCGGCGGCGGTGCTGGGGGCGGGGCCGTACATTGCCGTGCCGGTCATTCGCTGACCGGGCGGCCGGCGGCCCGCAGGGTGCGGCGGCAGGCCTCGATGGCGGCGGCCTTATCATCGGCGGTGATCAGGAACCGGCTGGGGTGGCAGAAGCGCAGGCCGAGGCCGCTGATCTTGCGCAGCTGCTCCTCCGGCTTGCCGGCCCACGCGACCGGGAAGGGCTGCTTGCTGCGCTTGGTGCGGTGGTCATTGACGCACTGGGCGCTGTAGCCGCCGCGCTGGCTGGGGTAGACCACAAAGATCGCATCGGTCTTGTAGAGGCCGTTTTTCCACGGCATATAGGCGGGCAGCACAACAATGCCGTCCCGCATGTTGGCATAGGCCTGACGGACCGTATCATCGGCGCGGTTGACGGCGTTGGCGGCGGCGATCTCGTTTTCAAGGATCTGCCTTGCCACCGGCACAGCGCGCCAGAAGCAGGCATCGGGGTCATCCTTCGAGTCCCACAGCGGGTTAAAGCTGCCGATGGCATCGGCCAGCGAGTTCTGCTCGCCGGTGTTGTCGTTCAGGTCAAGGGGCTGGATAAAGTTCTCGTCCAGCAGGCGGGCCTGATGCTCGCCCACAAGCTGGGCGCCCAGCACCCGCCACAGCAGGCCGAACGCCGCGTAGGGCACGCCGTTGGGGCGGGTCTCCCGCGGCTCGGAATGGTGGTCGAACATGCCGCCGCCGACATCGTAGACGATGCCATCAAAGTCATCGGGCACGGTAAAGCCGCGCGTGATCTGGATGTCGGGGCGCAGGATCTGCAGCAGTGCAGTCGAAAAAACATCATCGGCATGGAATTTTCCGCCGTGGGTAAAGCCTTTTGCAGGGATTTTCATGGGTTTCTCCTATTTATCAGGTTTCGTCTGTTACAAATGCAGGGTATGGTACGCTGCCCCGTCCAAAGCCTTCCACGCAAGCACGCCGTCCTGCAGCGTCATATAGCTGCGGGGGCTGTTTTCCTTGGGGATCGAGACCGAGCCGGGGTTGAGGTACAGATTGTCACGGCCGAACTGCTCCCACGCGGGGATATGGGTGTGGCCGTGCAGCAGAATATCCCCCGGCTGCAGCGGCGGCAGGTGGGCCGTGTTGTACCGGTGGCCGTGGGTGGCGTAGATGAGCCGCTGCCCCGCTGTGAGCACGGCATAGTCGGCCAGAATGGGAAAGTCCAGCACCATCTGGTCCACCTCGGTATCGCAGTTGCCGCGCACGCAGAAAATACGGTCCCTGCGCGCATTGAGCAGGGCCAGCACCTGCTTGGGGGCATACGCCGGCGGCAGGTCGTTGCGCGGGCCGTGGTACAGAATATCGCCCAGCAAAAGCAGCCTGTCCGCACCCTCGCGGTCCCATGCGTCCAGCAGGCTGCGGCAGCAGTCCGCCGCGCCGTGGATGTCCGATGCAATGAGCAGCTTCATCGTAGTTCACCTCGGATACTATTGTACCCGCTGAAAAGCGATTTTGCAAGAAAAATAAAAAGGGGCGCCCCCGCAAAAGCGGAAAGCGCCCCAAACAGTCTGCTGAAAGCCCGCCCGCAGCGTGGGGCGTATCAGCCGCCCAGCTCAACCATGCGGCGGATGCAGCGGCCCGCACCGGCCATAATATCGGCCGGCAGCATGATCTGCTCGCCGCCGGTACCCAGCAGGCAGCGGTAGATGTCGGGCAGGGTGGTCAGCTTCATGTTCATGCAGGTCAGCTGCACGGCCAGCGGGTAGAAGCTCTTGTCCGGGCAGTCGAAGGAGAGATGCTCCACAATGCTGTTCTCGGTGCCGATGATGAACTCCCGCGCGGCGGATTTTTTCGCATACGCCATGATGCCGGTCGTTGAGCCGACATAGTCGGCCTGCGCCACGACCTCGGCGCGGCACTCGGGGTGGACGAGCAGCTCCGCGGCCGGGTGTGCGGCGCGCGCCCGGGCCACATCGGCCGCCGAAACGACCCTATGCCGCGGGCAGCCGCCGTGGTAGAACGCAAACTGCTTTTCGGGCAGCTGCGCAGCCACATAGCTGCCAAGGTTCGGGTCCGGAATGAACAGGATCTTATCGGCATCAAGCGCACGGCAGATGTTGACGGCGCTGGAGGAGGTCACGCAGACATCGCACTCGGTTTTCAGCGCCGAGGTCGTGTTGATGTAGGCCACTGTGGCGTAGCCGGGGTACTGCGCCTTCAGCGCCCGCAGCGCGGGCAGGTCCAGCTGCTCGGCCATCGGGCAGCCGGCCATCGGGTTTGCCAGCCAGACGGTCTTTTCCGGGCTGAGGATCTTGCAGGTCTCGGCCATAAACCGCACGCCGCACATGATAACGCCCGCCGCATCGGTCTTGGCGGCCTGCACGCTCAGCCCGTAGGAATCGCCGGTGTAGTCGGCAACCTCCAGCACGGACTGGCTCTGGTAGGCGTGGGCCAGGATACAGACATTCTTCTCTTTCTTCAGGCGCAGGATCTCCTGCTGCAGCTCATGCGTTGTCATACTGTTCAACCTCTGTCTTTATATACGGCCTGTTATTTTTCCCACGGCTGCAGCGGTGCCAGAAAGCCGTGCTCCTGCAGCTCCTTTTCGATCAGATCAAGCCGCTCGGGGGTAGCCGCCTCCACCAGATGGTAGTGGTAGCCGTCCGTAGCGGTGGACAGCACGGTCGAGGCGCTGTCCTCAAACGCCTGCAGAAACTCGAGCACATCCTGACGGGAGCGTATATCCAGCTCGACCGTGATGCGCCCATAGACGCGGTGACTGATACTGGTGCTGCACACCCGGCCGCCGCAGTCAACGATCAGGTTCAGCTCCAGCCCGGTCTGGGCGGGGGTATGGCGCACCTTGAACTCGCGGGTGCAGGCGCTCTCCGCCTGCTGGCGCAGATAACCGCGCGCGGTCGAGATCACATTCGGGTGCGCGGCCCGCAGCACCGCCAGATCCTGCACAATGACCTGACGGCTGACGCCGTACTTGGCAGCCAATGTCCGGGCTGCAATGGGCTTGCGGCCCAACTGGGCCAGAATAGCCTCCCGGCGCTCGGCGGTGGTCATCAGGCTTCCTCCTTATCCAGCGGGCGCAGATGCTTCATCGAGAGGTCAAGGATCGGGGCCGAGTGGGTCAGCGCACCGCTTGAGACAAAGTCCACGCCGATGTCCTTGAGGCGGGCGATGTTTTCCTTCGTGACATTGCCGCTGCACTCGGTCTGGGCGCGGCCTGCGATCAGCTGCACGGCGGCACGCATATCGGCATCGCTCATATTATCCAGCATGATGATGTCGGCACCGGCCTCAACGGCCTCGCGGGTCTGGTCAAGGTTCTCGACCTCGATCTCGATCTTGCGCACAAAGGGCGCGTAGGCCTTGGCCATGGAAACGGCCTTGGCCACGCCGCCCGCCGCGCCGATGTGGTTATCCTTGAGCAGCACGCCGTCAGACAGGCCGGTGCGGTGGTTGCAGCCGCCGCCCACGCGGACGGCGTACTTTTCAAACACGCGGTTGTTCGGGCTGGTCTTGCGGGTATCCAGCAGGGTGATGCCGGTGCCCTCCAGCAGAGCCGCGACCTCATGGGTGTAGGTGGCAATGCCGCTCATCCGCTGCAGGTAGTTCAGCGCCACGCGCTCACCGGAGAGCAGGACGCGGATATCGCCGTTGACAACGCCGAGCTTCTCGCCGTTTTTGACCGCATCGCCATCCTTGCAGAAGAACTCGACCTCGGTGGCGGGGTCCAGCAGGGTAAAGACACGCGCAAAGACATCCAGACCAGCAACGATGCCGTCCTGCTTGGCGATCAGGTCAACGGTGCCGGGGCAGGCGCAGGGCATAACGGCGTTGGTGGACACATCCTCGCCGGGCATATCCTCCCGCAGGGCCTGCAGCAGCAGCGGGTCCACATGTAAAAGACGCATGATCTCATTCATGATTTTTGCTCCTCTCGATCGCATTCAAAACTTCGGTTCGGTAGGCCGCAAACAGCGGCTCGGTCTCCCGGTAGGGGGCAAGGTCGGGCGCATCGCCCGCAAAAGCGGGCGGCTCCCCAAACAGTATATCATCTGCGGCGCGCTGTGCAAAGACCAGAGATTCCAGCAGGGAATTGCTGGCCAGCCGGTTGCGGCCGTGGACGCCGTTGCAGCAGGTCTCGCCGCAGGCATACAGCCGGGGCAGGGCCGTGCGGCTGCTTAAGTCCGCCTGAATGCCGCCCATAAAATAGTGCTGGGCCGGCACAACGGGGATCGGCTCATGCAGGGGGTCGTAGCCCTCCTCCTCGCACCGCTCAAGAATGTTGGGGAAATGCTCGCGGATGACCGCCTCGCCGATGGGGCGCATATCCTCCCACACATGCTCGGTGCCGTCCTTCTCCATCTGGGCGCGGATGGCCGCGCTGACGACATCGCGGGGCTGCAGCTCATTCGTAAAGCGGTTTCCGTTTTTGTCCAGCAGCAGCGCGCCCTCGCCGCGCACCGACTCCGAGATGAGGAACCGGCGGCCCTTTTTGCGGCTGAACAGCGTTGTGGGGTGGATCTGGATATAGTCAAGATGGCGGCAGGCCACGCCATGGCGCAGCGCCATGGCAATGGCATCGCCGGTGATGTGGGGGTAGTTGGTCGAGTTTTTGTACAGCCCGCCGATGCCGCCGCAGGCCAGCACGACCGCCCCCGCGCCGATGGCCCGCACCGCGCCGTCCGGGCCCATTGCAACAACGCCGCCGCAGGCTGCCGCATCGGCAAAGAAGTCGAGCATCACGGTATTCTCGCGCAGCTCGATGTTTTCGCACCGCAGGGCCTCCGCAAGGAGGGTCTGGGTGATCTCACGCCCGGTGATGTCCTCATGAAAGAGTATCCGCGCGCGGGAGTGCGCGCCCTCGCGGGTAAACCGCAGTGCGCCGTTTTCATCCCGGGCAAACCGCACGCCGCGGCGCACCAGATCGCGGATGATCGAGTTGGAGGACCGGATCATCAGGTCCACCGTGGCGGCATCGTTCTCATAGTGGCCGGCCCGCATCGTATCCTCAAAAAAGGAGCGGTAGTCCGCCTCGCCGTGCTGCATGCAGATGCCGCCCTGCGCCAGAAAGGAATCGCACTCGTCCGCCTTCTGCTTGGTCAGCAGCAGCACTTTATAACGCTTTGGAAAGTTCAACGCGCAGTATAATCCCGCTGCGCCGGTGCCGACAATGACAACATCGTAGTATTCATCAAATCTCATCATAGTTTCCCTGATTTCCTGTCCCTCTGTATTGGATGATCGTGTTGCCCAGTATAGCACCGTTCATGTCATGTGTCAAGACACATGTAAAAGAGAAGCTGTACATACACCACAAAAAAAGAGGAGCCGAAGCTCCTCTCAGGCTGTCGATAAACCTAACGGGACGATTGCGAACTTTCGGCGGGTTTGTAGGGAACGGTCTTGACCGTTCCGTGCAGTCTAGCCAATAGTACGATATATCGGGAAATAGCGCGCCGTTCGGCGCGATTTTATGCGCTGCGCGCGGCCAGCGGTGCGGATGGGTCAAGACCCATCCCTACATTTCTACCCAAAAAAGGTCTTTTTCGATGTCACACCGTCACATCGCCGACGATCATCCTGCCATCGGTTTCGATGGCGTAGACCGTGTATTTGCGGGGGGTATCGCCATGCTCCAGCATGATGCCGCCATCGGTCGGCTCGGTATAGACAAAGCGGCGGTGGGCGGTGGTCGCGTGGGGGCAGGCATCGGGCAGGCTGTAGGCCAGCACCCCGCCCTGCGCACAGAAATCCTCCGGCAGGGGATGCTCCTCGCCGTTGATGTAAAGCCGGTAAAGACCGGGGGCATCGGTGCCCACCGGGCGCAGCCATGCACTGCACCGGGTACGGCCGAGCGGGGGCGTATTGTCGGTGCGCTGGCGCATCAGCAGTGCCACATTGTCCCACGCCACCATAAAATCATCCAGCGGCATCGCCGTCTCGCAGTCAAAGTCGTTCTCGCCGGCCCATGGGTCACAGAGCAGCACCTGCGGGTTTCCGTCCATGGCGGCAAAGCCGCGCACCGCCACATAGCGGGTCTCCGGCATACCGGCGGCGGTCTGCGCCGGGGCCGCCTGCAGGCGCACGACCGCACCGTACCCGGCGCGGGCCTCGGCGCGCAGCAGCGCCAGATCCCCATAGGCTACCCACGCGGGGAAGCCCCACCGCGCGGCAGCCGCAGCGGCAAAGCTCAGGCTGCGCGGGTCGTGGTCATCGGGGGCGCGCCAATCCCGCAGCACCTGGGCAAACTCCTCGGGCAGCAGGTCCGCGCCCCAGCGGTTGGTCAGGCTTGCCAGCGCAATAGCCAGATCCATCCATGGGCGCAGCGCCGGTGCGCGGTGTGCCACCGCGTAGGGCATCAGATGCAGCCGCGCATTGACGGGCCGCCCGCGCGCGGGGATCACATCCACCACATGCACACTTGCGCCCAGCAGGGTAACGAGGGGGCTGGCCTTCTCGTCCCGGGTGTACAGGTAGATGCGCAGCTGCACCATCGTGGCGCATTTGCTGTCCAGCTGCAGGTGGTCATGCCAGTGCTGCACGGGGCCGCGCTCCTGATAGGGCACGCCCTCCCGGTGCAGGCAGGGGCTCCACTTGCCAAAGCCGACCCACTGCGTCCAGTTGCCGTCCACCAGCACGCGGCACTGTGCCTCGACCGCCGTGCCATCGGGGCTGGCGGCGTTCCAGCTGACGCGCAGCGCGTCAAACAGCGGCATCGGCAGCGGGGCGCTGGTGTAGCAGCCGTAGGGCACATAGCTGCCCTGCACCAGATCCAGCACAATGCTGTTCTGCGCAACGGTCACATTGTCCAGCTCACCGCGCATGAATGCCTCGGTATCCCGCAGCAGTACGGTATTTTTATCCATACCGGGTCCCCCCTGTTAATGGTCGAAGTTGGGGCGGTTCTGCTCCATCCGTTCCTCGATTTCGGCATCGCGGCGGGCCGCGAGCGTTTCCTCCAGCCTGAACACCTTGTCAAGGCCGGGGTAGAGGATCATGCCGGTCACCGTGACCGGCAGCCAGAAGCCGAACACCACGATCACAAGGATGGTCGCAGGCAGGTACAGCAGCGTCAGCCCCCAGTAGACGGCCAGCACCAGTGCAGCCGCCAAGGTGCGCGGGAAGAAGCCGAAAAACATCAGCCCGGCGTTTTTGGCAAGCTGGGGCAGCGGCAGATCCACCAGCGGCACCTGCGCCAGCAGCCAGCTGAAAAAGCCGGTGCAGACAAAGATACCTGCCAGCGAGGCCACCCACAGCGCGGTGCTGGTGTTGCCGGCCAGCGCCTGTGCGCGGAGCATCCAACCCCAGCTGCCCACAAACAGGCCCAGCAGCGCACCGGGCAGCAGGCTCTGTTTCCAGTTCTGCCTCCACGCGCGCTTGTAGGTGTGCCACCAGTAACCCGGCTCGTCCCGCAGTGCGCGCAGCACCGTGTCGATCATGCCGGACAAAAACGGCCCGCCCAGAAGGCCGCCCAGCACGCCGCCCGCCACGGTCAGCAGGGCGGAGCCGCCCATCATGCCGAGAATGGCCAGCGCGGTGCCGGGCAGAAAGCCCGCCACGCAGAGTATGCTGGACTTATACAGCGGCCAGAGGTCGCGGCCAAGCAGCTCAAAAAAGCGGGGCAGCCCGACCTTGCGCGGCGCAGGCGTATAGCCGGTGGCCGGTGTTTCGTTTGTTTCAGGTTGGTTGGACATGGTGGTTCTCCCTGTTGGTATTTTTTGCCTTTCCCTTTGGGGGAAGGTGGCGCCGCAGCGCCGGATGAGGGGCAGGTGTGCCGGGCAGCCCGGCAATGGGCGGCCATGGGCAGACCGCCCCGCATCCGTCTGCTTCCCCCAAGGGGGGAAGCTTTTCTTCTTTTATCATACCCTCTTTGCCACGCTGTTGCAAGGCGTGGTCAAAATAAGTTTACAATTATCCCTGCCGAAATATGGTATAATAGATAGGATTTTATAAAAGGAGTGTATCCACACTATGGCATGGGTCACGAAGGATAGCACGGAAACCTACAACCAGACGCCGGAGCCCCCGCGCGAATATACAAAAGCCGAAAAGGCCGCCAACTGGTGGCACTACCATTGGGTTGCCGTGGTGCTCGGCGCTGCCGCCGTTTTCTTCGGCGGTTGGATCATCAAGGACACAGTCTTTCAGACCCGGCCCGATGTGCAGATCGCCTATGTGGGCACCCATGAGCTGCCGGTCGATACCGTCAACGCCCTGCAGGACGCGCTGACCCCCTTCTGCCGTGACGAGAACGGGGACGGCAAGGTCGTGGTGCAGGTTGCGACCTACAATGTCGATTTTGACGCCGAGAACGAAAACACCGACGCCTACTACCAGATGGCCGGCGTCACCCGGCTGAGCGCCGAGCTGGCCAGCGGCGGCAAGACCTACATCTTCCTGCTGGAGGACCCCGAGGGCTTTGAGAAAAACACCGGTGTGCTGCAATATCTGGACGGCACAGTGGACGATGACCCCGAGACCGCCGACCCCGATTGGCGCGAGATGGTCTACCGCTGGACGGACTGCCCCGTGCTGACCGGGCTGGCGCTGGGCAGCTATGACGGCTACACCCTGATGGACGATGCGACCGGCACGAACCAGAGCGTGCTGGAGCATCTGTATGTGGGCCGCCGCGGCGTCTGGGATGAAGAGCAGGCCGAGAACTACGCCCACTGTGCCGAGCTGTGGGACACCCTGACCGCCGGTGCCGTTTCCACCGCCGCCGAATGAGCCGCCCGCTGCCGCCGCTGAAGGGGCATCTGCGGCGGAAGGCCAAGCCGCCCAAGTCGAAAACGCCGCCGCTGCCCGACAACCCATACCGTCGGTTTTTCACGCAGCAGCGCAGCTTTGAGGATTTGATCGAAGAAAAACGGCAGAAAAAGCACACTTAAAAAATGTCGCATCTCACCCCGGGATGCGACATTTTTTATGCCTGCCCCTCCTTACAATAAGTCCTGTAATGACTTTTTACGGAGGGATCTTTACTTATGCTGCAAACACTGGAACGCACCCACACCTTTGATGCCCGCGTGCTGACGGCCGACAACGCCGCCGCGCTGCGCACCCTGACCGGCCCGGGCGGGCTGCCGCTGCTGCCCTGCCTGCACCCCGCGCTGGAGGAGGGGCAGATCGTTGGTGACTACGCCGGCCAAAACGAGCTGCAGGCCGCCGCCGCACTGCTGCCGCTCTATGCCGAGGACCCGCTGCCCACCAGCCTGCGCGCCGCGGGTTACGGGGCAGACGGGCAGGGCGCGGTGCTGACTCCGCCCGTGCTTAGCGCCGATTACACGCAGCTGCGCCATTTTCTGCGTCTGGCGCTGCGCTGGGCTACCGAGCGCTACGCCAGCTACCATGTCTGGGCCGTGCTGCCGCTGGATATTGAACACCCGGATATGTGTGACGACCTCTGCGCACAGTATCTCTCGGCCGGGCTGACGCTGCGCGGCATGCGCCCGATGGCAGGTGCCGCACAGATGCTGATTTTCTCGGCGCGCGGGCTGGCCAAATGGCGCGACCCGCTGCGCCGCTGCAGCCTGACTGACCCCGCCCTGTCCCGCGTGCTGGAGCGCGGCTACGCCGCCGCCGATTTCGGCTGGGGAAAGGACGGGCTGGAGCTGGTGCTGCGGCCGGTGTGAGGTAAGGGGGACGGCGGGCGCGAGGCGCCAAAAGCCCCTCAGGCCTCGCAGGCTCGGCCAGCTCCCCACTGCGTGGGGCGCCTTTTGCGCGGGCTTGCCCGCGAGAAAGCCTCCTCACGCAGTGGGGAGGTGGCCGAGTGTAACGAGGCCGGAGGGGCTTTGCCCGCTGCCGCCCACAAAAAAACAGAGCGAAAGTTTTCCTCCGCTCTGCCTTATCTAAACTCAAAACAAAAACCCAAAGATCACCCGCGAGGCTGCACCGCAGACCGCCATCATTGCAATGCCTGCCGCAATCGGCGGCAGCCACTGCCGCACCAGTCCGGGCTGCTCCGCCGGGGCGGCAGCCTTCTGCTTTTTGGCGTGCCTTGCCGGTTTTTCCTGCGCAGCAGCCTCCTCCGGCGGCAGGCAGAACACCTGCAAAAGCGCGAACAGCAGCATGATCTCGGGGAAGATCATCGAAACACGGATCGAGATGACCGCGTGGGCCAGATAGCTGACGAGCGCCAGCGTGACCGGGGCCACGCCGGGGCGCAGCCAGTTCTGCGCTGCCCTGCGCAGGTGCGCTGCAACAAACCACAGCCACGCTGCCAGCCCCACAACACCGGTGGTCAGCAGCAGCTCGAGATACTCATTGTGCGCAGCATAAAAGGTCTTCATCCGGTCGGTGATGTCCGCCCCGGCCCAGTTTGCCACCGCCGTGTGCATCATGCCGGGGCCGACCCCGAGCAGCTTGCGCCAGAGCGGCTGCTCCAGCCAGCTTGCCGCCGTGATCCGCCATGCCGTGCCGCGGTAGGTGCCCCAGTCATCGTTGAAGATCAGCACCTCGTCCAGCCGGCCGAGGCTTGGAAAGCCGGGCCAGAGGTTTGCCAGTAAAAACAGCACCGCCGCCGTGACCACGACTGCCGCCGCCACGCAGCGCCCCGGCCTGTACAGCGGCACCTCCCGCCCGCGCAAGCCGAACCGCAGCGCCGCCCAAAGGACAAGGCAGAGCACAAACCCGGTCTGCCCCACATGGCCCAGCGCCGCCAGCATCGGCTTGCCGCCCTGCGTGTAGACATGGGTGCGCATGTACTGCATCCATCCTGCATGGAAGAAGAAGAACCCGCCGATGACCGCCAGCCGCCGCAGCGTGCGGGTGGTGAACATCCTCTGGCAGAGCAATACCAGCACCGCTGCGCCGATGCCCAGCGCGAGGCCCTCGGCATCGACCACCGCGAGCGCCAGACCGCCGAAGAAGGCCGGAATACCGTACAGGATCGTGTGCCGCACACCGCGCGCCACCAAAAAGGCGTAGAATACCAGCGGCAGCGCAAACGCCATAAAGCCGGAGCAGAAATTTTTCTGCCCCAATGTCGAAAAGAACTGCGCGCGCTCCACCACTGCCGTGTCGGCATAGGTACCGATAAGGTCGATATTGAATATGTTCAGCACATACAGCACTGTGACGATGGCCGTGGTCACACCAACGCCGAAGATCAGGCCGTTCAGAAGGCTCTGCGGTGCAAAGGCGCGCACCGCCAGATACCCCGCCGCCGTGAACAGCACCATCATGCAGCCGCCGTAGTAGCCGCCCAGCCCCCAGAAGGACGCCGCAGGCGAGAGCGACAGTGCCGTGGACACCACGCCGCTGACCGTGACAGCCCCCAGCGCCCAAAGCGCCGTATCCTGCCGCCACGGCAGGCGGCCGGGCTGCGGCATTGCCCCGACTGCCCGCAGCGCCCCCAGCCAGAGGACGAACGCCCAGCACAGAGTACAGACGGCGGTGAACTTGACAACGCCGAGATTGGAGAATTTGTCGATATAAAGCGGGAACGCGCAGAGCGCCGCCACCAGAAACGCCGTGGCCGACTGCGCTGCCAGCCGCCGCAGCTGTTGCGTTTGAGTCATAGGTGAAACCTCTTGGATCGTTGATAATATGCTTTGTAGGGGCGAGCCTTGCTCGCCCGCAGGAGCTTTGCGGCGGCGGAAGCTTCCGCGGGTCATCGAGGACGCCGACCCCTACGCCGTAGGGGCGGATTCCATATCCGCCCGGGCACTTTTCCTTTGCCGCTGCTGTCCTATTTTACCCCGTGCCCACGATTTTTTCAACCATTCTCCACAGGTTTTACAAGACTGACACAAACCAGCCCCCCTGCGGCACAGGCACCGGCCAGCCAGTGGCGTGCCGCCAGCGGCAGCGCCTGCGCGCCGATATAGCTCAGGACGCTGCCGCCGCTCATGCCGAGCGCGATGAAGCCGTAGTTGACACCCGCGTGCGCCAGCCCGAAAAGGTCTGTGTTGAAAGAGGGCTGCACTGCCGCGCCGCCTGAGTAGAAAAAGGTCAGCAAAGCGTAGGCCGCCAACAGCCACCACGCCTGCGCAAAGGCAAACCACGCACTGCCCGCCGCAAGGCCGATATACACGGCATACAGCACCGGCTTGCGGCCCAGCTTGTCGCTGACGGCGGGCAGCAGCATCCGCCCCGCCGCGCTGGCAGCCGAGCCCAGCACGATGCTGTAGGGCGCGGCGCTCTCCGGCAGGCCGCGCTCGGCGGCGATTTTGAAGATTTCCGGGCTGAACAGCAGCACCGCCGGGGCCGACAGCGCCACCGCTGCCGCACAGAGCTTATACTGCGGTGTGCGCAGCATCTGCTTGTAGTCCAGCCCCGGCTGCGTTTTTTCTTTGGCCGTTGCAGGCGGGTTTTCCAGAATCAGCGCACCCGCGCCGCAGACAACCAGCATGACCGCCCCCAGCGCGGCAAAGCAGACGCGGATGCCCCACCGCCCGCCGACGCCCTTGACGAACAGGGTAAAAAATGCACCGGACAGCCCCATTGCCACCCCTGCCACGCCGGTGGCCCAGCCCTTTTTGTCCTGATACCACTTTTGGGCGCAGGCCAGCACCGCCGGGGCCAAAAATGCGCTGCCCAGCCCCGCAGGCAGGCTGTAGACAACAAGAAACAGCGCGGCGTTGGCGGGCGGCACAAGCGCGGCCGCAAAAAAGCCGCCTGCCAGCAGCACTGTGCCCCACAGCCCGGCCGGGCGCGGGCCGCAGGCGTCCTGCAGAAGGCCGCCCACGGCACAGCCCACACCGTAGGCCGCCACCAGCACCGCAAAGCCCAGCATGGCCTGCCCGCGTGAGAAGCCGTACCCCTGCATAACCGGCTGCTGAAAGACGCCCCACGCCGCCGGTATGCCGGTCAGCAGCTGCGCCGCCGCCCCCGCAGCAAGAATGTACGGCCCGCGATTCTGTTTCGGCACACGCATCCCCTCCCCTTTTCAGTCTAGTATGCCCGGTTTGGATTGACAAAATGCGGCGCAGAAGTTATCATTATAAAGTATATAAAAGCAAAGAGCCTTTCCCTGAGGGGGAAGGTGGCCGAGGCCCCGCCCGAGGCCGGATGAGGGGCGGCTTTGCCATCATTGCCCGTTTACGGGTTGCAATGGCAAGGTTTGCCCCTCATCAGTCACCTTCGGTGACAGCTTCCCCCTCAGGGGAAGCCATTATACAGTGTAAGGAGAACCACCATGAAAACTCAGCCTTTAAAAGGTATGCGTGACCTGCTCCCGCGGGAGCAGGCACTGCGTGACTATATCCAAGGCCAGATTCTGGCCACCTACCGCGCCGCCGGGTTCCAGCGCATCTCCACCCCCATTCTGGAGGATATGGAGAACCTCGACAAGAGCGAGGGCGGTGACAACCTGAATCTGATCTTCAAGGTCCTCAAGCGCGGCGATAAGCTGGAGCATGCGCTGGCCAGCGGCGATGAAAAGCAGCTGTCCGACATGGGCTTGCGCTACGACCTGACGCTGCCGCTTTCCCGCTATTATGCGGCCAACCGCAACGAGCTGCCGAATCCCTTCAAGGTCATCCAGACGGACCGTGTCTACCGCGCCGAGCGCCCCCAAAAGGGCCGTCTGCGCGAGTTCGTCCAGTGCGACATCGACATTCTGGGCGACTCCTCCCCCAATGCGGAGGTCGAGCTGATTGATGTGACCGCCCGCGCCCTGCTGAAGATCGGCTTCACCGGCTTTACGATCAACATCAACGACCGCCGCATCCTGCGCGCCATGCTCGAGAAGATGGGCTTTGCCGCCGACCAGCTTGACTCGGTCTGCATCAGCTTTGACAAGATGGACAAGATCGGTGCAGACGGCGTCAAGGCCGAGCTGACCGAGAAGGGCTTTGCTGCCTCGGCCGTGCAGGCGCTGGATGACTTCCTGCGCGCCGGCGATTTCAGTCTGGACGCTGTGGCCGCCCGTGTCGATGACGAGGCACTGACCGCCGACCTGCGGTATGTCATGGCCGCCAGTGAGCGTGTGGCCGGCGGCCGTTACGCCATCGCCTACGCCCCCAGCCTCGTGCGCGGTCAGGGCTACTACACCGGCATGGTGTTTGAGGTCACCTGCCCGCAGTTCAGCGGTGCTGTGGCAGGCGGCGGCCGCTACGACAACATGGTCGGCAAGTTCATCGGCCAGCAGGTCCCGGCCGTGGGCTTCTCCATCGGGTTTGAGCGCGTCTGCGGCATTCTGCTGGAGCAAGGCTATCAGATCCCCGGCGCAAAGCCGAAGATGGCGCTGCTCTACCTCAAGGACGCCGACTTTGCCGCCGTGCTGGCCAAGGCAGAGCAGCTGCGCGCCGACTATGATGTGACCGTGCTGCCTCAGGCCAAAAAGCTGGGCAAGCAGTTCGGCACGCTGGAGGCCGCCGGGTTCAACGCCGTTGCCTTTGCCGACAACGAGGATGTCAAACTGCTTGGGCAGAAGGCCGAATAATCACCCAAAAATTTGTGGGATGTGCTAAAATTACGGCACATCCCACTTTTTTGTATTTAGTTTGTAACACACAACGCGCATTTTCCGTGTTATATTGGTGAAAAGGGAAATACAAAGTGCCTTCCCCCTTGGGGGAAGGTGGCCGAGGCCCCGTCCGAGGCCGTATGAGGGGCGAGCTTACCGCTATTGCCCGCAAACGGCTTAGTATCGCAGGGTCCACCCTCATCAGTCAGTGGTCGGGGCCACTGACAGCTTCCCCCTTGGGGAAAGCCTTTACAAAGGAAAGGAGCATCCACATGAAAAATCGCATCACCCGTATCACCGCTGCGCTGGCCGCTGCCGCACTGCTGGCGGGCTGCGGCAGCATCAGCAGCAAAGACGGCGGTTACTACACCACCGAGGCCGCCGCGCAGGAAAGCTACAATTATGACAGCGCCGCAGGCGGGACGGACAGCAGCCTGATGCCCGCCAACGCCGCCGAGGCTGCCTCTGACGAGACCGCGCAGAAAATCATCTATAACGCCAGCCTGTCGATGGAATCCACCGACTTTGACGCCGCCCGCGAAACCCTGATGGCTGCGGTCGAGGCCAACAATGCATGGATGGAGTCCACCAGCATTTACGGCACTGAAAAGGATCACGACCGCAGCGCCGACTACACCGTGCGGGTGCCGGTGGACAACTACCGCGCGTTTCTGGCCGCCGTTGGCGAGGCAGGCAGCGTGCGCAATGTCAGTGAGAACGCCGAGAACATCACAAGCAGCTACATAGACGTGCAGGCGCGGCTTACCGCGCTGGAGGCCCAGCGCACCCGCCTGAACGAACTGGCCGATCAGGCCGAGACAACGGCGGATCTGCTGGAAATCGAGAGCCAGCTCTCCGATGTGCAGTACCAGCTCGAGAACTACACCCGCCAGCTGCGCAACATGGACCAGCAGGTCAGCTACTCGACCGTAGACATCTATCTGGAGGAGGTCGTCACCCTGACCCCGACCGGCGTGACCTTCATCGAGCGCATTGCCGATGCGTTCGGCGGCGGCTGGGACGCCTTCATTGGATTCGTGCAGGGGCTGGTCATTGCGCTGGTCTACCTGTGGCCGGTGGTGCTGATCGTCCTTGCGGTCCTTGCGGCCCTGCGCTTCTGGCGCAAGCGCCATCCGAAAGCCCCCAAGCCCCGCCAGACCCCGCCGCCCGCTGCGGAGTACCCGGTAAAGCAGGACGAGGAACCGAAGCCGAAATATTGAGATAACATAAAAACGCCCGACCGCACAAAATACGGTCGGGCGTATATTTTTGCTGCCATGTAGGGGCGAGGCATGCCTCGCCCTGCACCTACCCGCAAAAGGGAATCTTGCGGGCAGGCTGCGGGCCGGACATGTCCGGCCCCTACAGCGCAATTACTTCTGACTTAGTCCTTCAGCGTCAGGGCAATGCTCAGGTCGCTCAGCTGCTGGGCGTCCACCACATCGGGGGCGCCGCTCATCGGCTCACCAGCATTCTGCACCTTCGGGAAGGCGATCACATCACGGATGGAATCCTTCTTGAGCATCAGCATGACCATGCGGTCCAGACCGTAGGCCATACCGCCGTGCGGGGGTGCGCCGAACTTGTAGGCGTCCATCAGGAAGCCAAAGCTCTCGCGCGCCTTCTCCTCGGTAAAGCCGAGGGCGTGGAACATGCGGTCCTGCAACGCGGGATCGTTGATACGCATCGAGCCGCCGCCCATCTCGACACCGTTCAGTACGATGTCGTAGGCCACGGCGTGGCAGGCACCTGGGTCGCTCTCGACCTTGTCGAGATCCTCGGCCTTGGGCAGGGTGAACGGATGGTGCATCGCCATCCAGCGGCCCTCCTGCTCGCTGTACTCAAACAGCGGGAAGTCCACCACCCACAGGAAGTTGAACTTGTCGGGGTCGATCAGGCCATGCTTGCGGGCAATGTCCAGACGGACCTGACCCAGCGCAGTGCAGGCCTTGACCCAGTCGGCATCGCTGACGATCAGCAGCACATCGCCGGTCTCGGCGTTCAGCGCGGCGTAGAGGGCAGCCTTCTCGGTATCTGTCAGGAACTTTTCAAAGCTGGAGGAGGTGCCGTCAGCGGTCAGGCGGCTGTAGGCCAGACCCTTGGCACCGTAGGTCTTGGCGACCTCGCCGAGCTTGTCGATGTTCTTGCGGGAGAGCTTGTCAGCCAGACCCTTGGCGTTGATGGCGCGGATCGTGCCGCCGGCCTCCAGCACAGCGGCGAAGGGCTTGAACTCGGTGCCCTTGAACACCTCGGTCACATCCTGAATCTCCAGCCCGAAGCGGGTGTCGGGCTTGTCGGAGCCGAAACGGCCCATGGCCTCGTCCCACGGCATGCGGTAGAACGGGGTCTCGACGTCGACGTTCAGCATTTCCTTCCACAGGCGCTTGATGAGGCCCTCGTTCAGGGTCATGATATCATCCTCGGAGACAAAGCTCATCTCCTCGTCTACCTGGGTGAACTCGGGCTGGCGGTCTGCGCGCAGATCCTCGTCGCGGTAGCAGTGGGCCAGCTGGAAGTAGCGGTCAAAGCCGGACAGCATCAAAATCTGCTTATACAGCTGCGGGCTCTGGGGCAGTGCATAGAAGTGGCCCGGCTGCACGCGGCTGGGAACGAGATAATCGCGCGCACCCTCGGGCGTGGACTTGATGAGGGTCGGGGTCTCGATCTCGGTGAAGTGGTTCTCGCAGAAATAGTTGCGGATGATCTGCATGATCTTGCTGCGCAGCACGATCGGCTCATGCATGGACGGACGGCGCAGGTCAAGGTAGCGGTAGCGCAGGCGCAGGTCGTCATTGACATTGATCTCATCGCGCAGCTCAAACGGGGTGGTCTGGGCCTCGCTCAGGATGCGCAGTTCAGCAACATACAGCTCCACATCGCCGGTGGCGATCTTATCGGTCTTGGCGGCGCGCTCGCGCAGCTTGCCGCGGCAGATGACAACATATTCGCTCTTGAGGCTCTCGGCCTTGGCAAAGACCTCCTTCGGCGTGTCCTCATCGAACACCAGCTGCAGGATGCCGGTGGTATCGCGCAGGTCGGCAAAGATGATGCCGCCCTTGTCGCGGGCACGGGCGATCGAGCCGCAGACCGTCATTTCCTGACCAGCCATTGCAAGGCTGACTTCACCGCAGTAGTTGGTGCGGCGCAGGCTGCCCAAAGTTTCCATATTTCCAGTCCCCTTTACGGTTATAGTTTTCTAAATAAGTATTATACCGCGCCGCGGCGTGTTTGGCAAGTGGCTTGCGGCAAAGACGGGCAAATTCCGGCAAAATCTTTTGCCAACCATATTGACAATTTGCAGCGAGACTGCTATAATATTAAAGCTGTGATTCGCACAGCATAATAGATGTGCCTGTAGCTCAGTTGGTAGAGCATCTGACTTTTAATCAGAGGGTCCAGGATTCGAGTTCCTGCAGGCGCACCAAGACCGGTTGAAGCCACTAGGCTTCAACCGGTTTTTGTTTTCTGACCGCAAAAAAGGCATGTACGACCGATCCAATCGTACATGCCTTTTTATTTTGTATTCATCTCCACAGCAGGAACAAAGCGGCCAGCAGCACGCCCAGCCCGGCCAAGTAGACCCCGGCGATGAGCAGGGTAGCTTTCAGCACACCCAGAACCGCCCAGAGCTTTTCCTTGGCGGTCCATTCCGGCTCCTGCTCCCAGGGGCGGTCATTGGACGGCTCCGGCATCTGGGCCGCCGCCTTTCGGCGGTGGGGGCGCAGCATCGGCGCAGGGCCGATGCCGCTCATATCGGCGATGGTATGCCCATCGTCCTCAAAGGGTTCATGCTTTTTCATTTGTCGTACAGGTGGCAGACCACATAATGGCCCGGCTCAGCCTCACGCTGCTTGGGTTCCTCGGTCTTGCAGCGCTCGGTGGCATAGGGGCAGCGGGTATGAAACTTGCAGCCGGACGGCGGGTTGGCCGGGGACGGAATGGAGCCCTGCAGCACAATACGCTCGCGGCGTATGGTCGGGTCCGGAATGGGGATGGCCGAGAACAGCGCCTTGGTGTAGGGGTGCAGCGGGTGGGCAAAGATGTCATCGGTTTCGCCGTACTCGACCAGATTGCCCAAGTACATGACACCGACCGTGTCGGAGATGTGCTCGACAACGCTCAGGTCATGGGAGATGAACAGGTAGGTCAGGTTGCGCTTCTCCTGCAGGCTTTTCAGCAGGTTGATGATCTGGGCCTGAATCGAAACATCCAGTGCGGAGACCGGCTCGTCACAGACCACGAACTCCGGGTTCAGGGCAAGGGCACGGGCGATGCAGATACGCTGGCGCTGGCCGCCGGAGAACTCGTGCGGGTAGCGGGTCTTGTGGTAGGGCTGCAGGCCGCAGTCGTCCATGACCTGATCAATATAATCGTTGAACTCTGCCTTCGGGACGAGATTGTGCTCACGCACAGCCTCGCCGATGATCTCGCCGACCGGCAGACGCGGCGACAGGCTGGAGAACGGATCCTGAAAGATGATCTGCATCTTGGTGCGCAGGGTGCGCATCTCGGCGGGGGTCATGTCGTAGACCTCCTTGCCGTTGAAGAGCACCTGTCCGCCTGTCTTATCGCCGCCCAGACGCAGGATGGTGCGGCCGGTCGTGGACTTGCCGCAGCCGGACTCGCCGACCAGACCCATCGTGCAGCCGCGGCGCAGGTTGAAGGTGACGCCGTCAACGGCCTTGACATGCCCCACAGTCTGGGACAGCAGGCCGCCTTTGATGGGGAAATACTTCTTGAGGTGATTGACCATCAGAATATACTGAGGGTCGTAGGTGACGGGGGTGTAATCGTTCTCGGGCAGCATCTTTTCTTTTGCCATGCGTCACTCACCCGCCTTTCTGTTTTCTTCATAATAGCGATAGCAGCTGACCTTGTGTGTCGGGGACAGGCTGATCTCGCAGGGGTACTCGCCGCCGCAGCAGGGCAGCTGCAGCTCGCAGCGGTCCTTGAAGTAGCAGTAGTCCGGCATGTTGACCGGGTTGGGCACCTTGCCGGGGATGGAGTAGAGGCGATCGACCTTTTTGCCGACAACCGGCTTGGAGGCCATCAGGCCGATGGTGTAGGGGTGGCTGGGGTTGGTGAAGATCTCCTCCACGGTGCCCTTCTCCACCACGCGGCCTGCGTACATGACAACAACATAGTCGGCCATCTCCGCAATAACGCCAAGGTCATGGGTGATGAGCATGATGGACGAGTTGATGCGGTCCTTCAGGTTGCGCAGCAGATCCAGAATCTGAGCCTGAATCGTCACATCAAGCGCCGTGGTCGGCTCATCTGCAATGATGATCTTGGGGTTGCAGGCCAGCGCCATGGCGATCATGACGCGCTGACGCATACCGCCGGACAGCTCATGCGGGAACATCGTGTAGACACCCTCGCTGTTGGCAATGCCGACCATCTCGAGCATCTCGATCGTGCGTTTTTTGATGTCCTCTTTCGTCTTGCCCTCACCCTCATGCAGGGCAATGACCTCATCGATCTGGGCGCCAATGCGGAACACGGGGTTCAGGCTGGTCATCGGCTCCTGAAAGATCATCGAAACATAGTTGCCGCGCAGACCCTGCATCTTTTCGGTGGGGGTCTTGGCAATATCGTAGGCCTTGCCATCGCCCAGATTCAGGCGGATGGAGCCCTCGACGATCTGGCCCTGCGGGCGCTGCAGCAGCTGCATCAGGGACAGGCTGGTGACGGATTTGCCGCAGCCGGACTCGCCGACAACGCCCACGGTCTTGCCGATGGGCACCTCAAACGAGACGCCGTCCACGCTCTTGACAACACCGGTGTCGGTGAAGAAGTAGGTGTGCAGGTTGTCAAACTCGACCGCGTTCTTCGCATCGTGCATTTCGGTGACATATTCACTCTCCGGCACATTGCGGCGCTTGCGCTGCTTTTCGTACTGGTCGGTGATGCGGCGGTTTTCCTTGGAGATACGCCGCGATTCTTTGGCGGAAAGATACCCTTCCTGTTTCTTAGCCATCGTGTGTTTCTCCTTTCGATCAGCGTTTCATCTTGGGGTCAAAGGCGTCGCGCAGACCGTCACCCACAAAGTTGAAGCCCAGAACGGTGATCAGCAGGCAGATACCGGCGGGGATCCAGATGAACAGGTAGTTCGTCATAACGTAGGCGTTGTTGACATCGTTGATGATGTTGCCCCAGGAGGCGAAAGGATACTTGACGCCCAGGCCCAGGAAGGACAGGGTGGCTTCGGTCAGAATGGTGGAGCCGAGGCCCATCGTGCAGGTGACGATCAACTGCGGGATAACGTTGGGGATCAGGTGGCGGAAGATGCGGTGGCGCACCTTGATGCCGCAGGCCTCCGTGGCCATCATGAACTCCTGCTCACGCAGAGAGAGGATCTGGCCGCGGACAAGGCGGGCAATGCTGGGCCAGCCCAGGAAGCCGAGAATCAGCATCAGGTACAGCATACGTTTCCAGGAATCCACGCGCATGGCGTCCATGGCCGCGCCGATGATGATGATGACCGGCATCGAAGGGATGCAGTAGAAAACATCGACGACACGCATAATGATGTTATCGACCCAGCCGCCGAAGTAGCCGGAGATACCGCCCATCAGGATACCCAGGGATGCCTCGATGACGACGACGATGAAGCCGATGATCAGCGAGACGCGGCCGCCGTACATCAGGCGGGTCAGCATATCCATACCGTTGGTGTCGGTGCCCAGCCAATGCGCCTTGCTGGGGCTGGCGTAGCGGTCGTAGACGTAAGTCTCGGTCATCTGCTTGACGGACCAAACTTTGGTGGAGGCATCGTAGACGATATCGTACTCGGCCTCGTTCCCCTCGGCATCGGTGTAGTTGAACTTATCGGCGTTCTCGTTGATGGCCTCTTCCAGGCGATCCTTGAAATCGCGGGTAACGATGACGCTGGAATCGGCGGCGGAGACGACAAAGCGGCTGACATAACCCAGCTGCTCGCCATTGGCGGCGATCTCGCCGTCCTTGCTCAGCGTGTAGTCCACGCCGTCGGCGGTGAAGTCGCTCTCCCCTGCCGTCATGGCAGTCAGGGCGGCCAGCTTGACGTCAAAGCTGAACTTCGGCGCACCGTCGGCCTCGTTGACAAGGTCGCGGCTGGCATAGCCCATGACGTCGCTGCCCTGGTAGACGACATAGAAGTCGTCGCTCTGGATATCGACGGTGTAGTCAGTATCCTTATAGTTGAACTCGGTGCTGCCCTTCTTCACGGCTTCGAGGGCCTTGCTCTGGGCGATGGAACCGAAGTTCTGGCCGTCGGCCACGACAAAACGCATCGTGTCGTTGCGGGTGACGCCGACGAACTCCTTGGACATCTGGGTGTAGGTGAAGAACTGCTCGTCCTGGCCGTAGGGGCTGACAAGGCCGCCGACGAAGGAGAACAGGAACATTGCAATCAGGATGGACAGACCGACGACGGCCAGACGGTTGCGGAAGAACCGCTTGGCGACCAGTGCGCCGGGAGACAAAACCTTGACGCGGCGGTCATCGTTCAGGGAGTACTGCTCCTGCTTCGGGTTCTGGTTCTGCGTGTTTTCGCTCATGGGTGTGCAGTCTCCTTTCTTTAAGAAATGCGCACGCGCGGGTCAACCACGCCGTACAGGATATCGGTCAGCAGGTTGCTGGCCAGCGTCAGCACCGCCATGAAGGACAGGTAGAACATCGTGAAGGGGATGTCGCCTGCGACCATGGACTGGTAGGAAATATAGCCGATGCCGGGGATGGAGAACAGCGTCTCGGTGATGAGGGCACCGCTGAACAGGCCGGGCAGGCTGCCGCCGATGATGGTGACAAGGGGAATCAGCGTGTTGCGGAAGGCGTGCTTGTAGATGACCGTATGCTCCGACAGGCCCTTGGCGCGGGCAGTGCGGATGTAGTCCGCGTTCAGCACTTCCAGCATATTCGTGCGGGTGTAGCGCATATAGCCGCCGATGGAGACGATGACCAGCGTTGCGATGGGCAGCACCAGATGGTTGGCCTTATCGCAGAACTGCCCCCAGGCGTCCAGCTGGGCATAGTCACGGCCGACGAGGCCGTACAGATCGAACCAGCCGAGCTTGACCGAGAACAGCAGCTTGAGCAGCGTAGCAAAGAAGAAGGTGGGCAGCGAAATACCGACCAGCGCCGCAGCCGTGATGACGTAGTCCGTGCGGCTGTACTGCTTGGTGGCAGCCAGCACGCCGAGGGGCACGGCGATCACGATGGACAGCACAAAGGAGATGCCGCCCATGATGACAGACAGGCCGATGACCTCGGTGAATTTCTGGGTGGCGGGCACGTTCCACTTCCAGCTGTCGCCGAAGTTGCCGACAACGGCCTTGCTCAGCCAGGTGAAGAAGCCGGGGATAATGTCCAGGTCAAGGCCGTAGGCCGCATTGAGCTGGGCCAGCCATTCCTCATAGGGTTTGGCACCGGGGGCCTGGGCCAGCTGCATTGCCATCGTCTCGGCAAAGGAGCTGGGCAGGCTGCGGATCAGCGCGTAGATAATGAACATGACACAGAACAGGATCAATACCGACTGCGCGATACGCTTGATGATGTAATTTCGCAAGAGTTTTCGTTCCTTCCTTGCACGGTTAGACCGCGTTTATTTTGCAGGGAAATGCCGTAATGTGGGCATCCCCATCCCACGCAGCGCGCAAACACTGCGTGGGAGTGGGACGACCATATTAGCAGTTGTAGGGGGCGGCGTCCTCGACGCCCCGCGGGCGGGCATTGGTCCGCCCATGCCTTGACAGCAAGCAACCGCCCTTGGCGGGCGGTCACCTGCTTTCACAACGGTAAGTTGAACTTAGTTCAGCTCGAGGTTGTTCAGCTCAGACTTGTAGGTCCAGTACGGGGTCTGATCCTTCGCGATGGTGTCGATGTTGACACGCTCGGTGGAGAAGATGGTAGCCTCGCTGCGCTGGTAGACGGGCAGCTCGACACCCCAATCCAGGATGATCTCCATAGCCTCTTTGTACATGGCCTTGCGGGCCTCCTGGTCGGTAGTCTGGCGGGCAGCCATGATCAGCTCATCCAGGTCGGCATCGTTGATGGCGTAGTAGTTGGTAGCGCCCTGGCTGTGGTACAGCTGGAACATATCGGGGTCATTGGTGGACTGCCAGGCAGCGACCCAGCCCTCGGCAGCGCCGGACTGATAGGAAGCGAACAGGTCAGAAGCGTTGGCCATATCGTTGACAGTCAGGGTGAAGCCGATGGTCTTGAGGGCGGCAGCAGCGTTGGTCAGGGTCTGGAAGGAGGGGTGGTCACCATTACCGGAAGCACCGATGTTGACCTGATACTCCATCTTGGCACCGGCGGGGGCAGCCGTGATCTGGCCGTTCTCGACGGTGTAACCGGCAGCCTCAAAGTAGCCCAGGGCAGCCTGCAGAGCGGCGGCGTACTTGTCCTCGCTCTTCATGTCGGAGGTGTAGATCTCGTTGCCGTCCACGTCGGTGGAGTAGGCGATCTGGTAGCCGTCGTCGGTGACGGAGGGAGCAGCCCAGGAAGTGTTGGACATAGGGTAGTTGATGACGGTAGCGGTATCGCCGTAGTAGGAGTCGATGCCCTCATCACGGTAAGCGGCGATGACGGTCATGATGGCCTTGCGCAGATCCTTGGAGGCCTGGGAGGCAGGGTCGCCGCCGACGTTGACGTTCTTGGCGCTCAGGGCGATGTAGCCGTAGCCGCGGAAGTCCTTCAGACGGGTGGTGATGACGGGGCCGTCCTCACCCTCGACGCCGTTGATGTCGGCGATCTGGTCAGCAACCTCCAGAGAGTAGGAAGGATCGGAGATGTCGATGGTGCCGGCCTGAACGCCGGTGATCTTATCGGCCTCCTGGGTCTCCTTCATGTTGACGTGGGCAACCTTCGGTGCGCCGTTGAAGTAGTCGGGGTTGGCATCCAGGTAGACAACGCCGTCGCTGTACTTGGAGAAGGTGAACATACCGCCGCCCAGAGGAGCGCTGGTCTTGGAGCGGACGCCGCTCAGATCGCCCTTGACAAAGCCAAAGGAGTTGTTGTCGTAGTCGTACAGGCTCTCATCGCCGTAGTAGTGCAGGGGGGCAATGGGCATCTGCAGCTGGTAGATCATGGTGGTGGACAGCTCGCTGGTGGTCAGCGTCATGCTGTAATCACCGGTCTTGACGATACCGGCAACGTTGGCAACTGCATTGCCGACATTGACACCGGTGGTGGAGTATGCGTAGACATCCTCGGGGATCAGCTCAGACAGGGCAGAACCGGCGGACTCAGCCTCCATAGCGGAGAAGCTCCAGTCGTACTGCTCGCCGATAGCCAGGAAGAAGGCCTTCGCATCAGCGCCGTCGGGCAGGTCAAAGCCCCAGCCGGCAGCGGCGGAGGTGACATCGGTAGCACCGTTGGCCATCATATAGTCAACGATCTCCTGGGCAAACTTCACGCCGCCGTCATTGACAGCATCCCAGAAAGCCTTCTGCTGTTCTTCGGTGAAGTTGGTGTAGTCGGTGTTGTCCTCGCCGGCCTCAGCGATCAGCTTGGACAGGGTGGACATAGAATTGCGGTACTCCTCCAGACCAACGATGGGGGTGGAGTACATGGTTACAGAGCCGTCATACGTAGGATCAAGGAAAACATACATCGAGAAGATGACGTCGTCGATGGTGACAGGCTCGCCGTCAGAGAACTTCAGGTCGTCGCGCAGCTTGATATCATAGGTGACGGTGCCGTCGTCATTCTCGGTGACAACGCAGTCAGAGGTGCCGTAGTAGGTGTAGTCGGTGCCGTTGTACTCGCGGGTCTCACCCTCGATGCCGTTCAGGATCATTTCACCCTTACGGTCAGCTCCCAGCAGGCCCAGCTGGGTCAGGTCAATGACATCCTGGTCGGAAGCAGAGGAAGCAAAGAAGGGGCTGAACTTGCCCTCAAAGCCGGTCTCTGCCAGAACGAGGGTGCCATCAGAAGCGGCCGTGTTGGATGCTTCGGCAGTAGCAGTACTGGTGCTCTCGCTGGTCGCGTTGGACGCAGCACCGCCGCAGCCAGCCAGCACGCTGACGCTGAGTGCGGCAGCAGATGCCAGTGCAATGACTTGCTTGGTGTTTTTCATGTGTAAAACCTCCTATATTTTGCCCTCATCCACAAATCGTCCCTCTGCTCCCCAAGAGCGTAAGGCGAGAAAGGCGAAAACCCTTCTGTGCTGTCTGTTCCTTTACAGCGCACACTTGTCGATAGTGACTTGGTCTTTAGAATACCCCAAAATTGACAAAAAGTCAACAGTAAATTACACTTTTGTACCTTTTGACGAAATTCAGAAATAAATTCTAGGCGCTCTCCCGCCGTGGGCACGCCCCCTGCCGCAAAAGGGGCTTTTTTTGCTCTGTCCAAACGCCGTATTTGCCCGCCGCTGCAGGTGACGGCAAGAAAAAATGCGTCCCACCGCCAAGTGGGGCGCATTTCAAATCGTGCATATACAGTTGTATAAATATTACTCTTTTTCCCAACGCATCCGCCGGGAAAACGCAGCAGCGGCGGCAAAAGCGGCAGCCGAAAAAATTTCAAGCAGTATAAAAATGCCATGCACTCCAAAAAGCATTTGTGCGCTGTTTGCAAGCACAACACTCCCCTGCCCTGCCGCTGCCAGCACGGCGAACAGCGCGCACACCCGCGTGAGAGCGGGCAATTTCTGTGCGGTCTGCTCATGGATATAGGCACGCATCGGGTCGCCGCCGCGCGTCAGGCGCGCCAGCACGACCACTGCATACAGCGCCGTTATAAGCGCCGCCATATAGGGCAGCAGCAGCCAGACCGGGGCATGGGCCGTAGCGCCGGGCAGCACGCCCGCGCCCACCGCAAGCGCCGCACCGCCGCCGCAACACAGCCACAGCACGGCCAGCGCCCTGCCGCGGGAGGGTGTCCCTGCATAGCGGTAAAGTGCGCCGCGGTACTGGTAATTGCCGTTCAGATCCTTTTCAAAATCATCGAGGTAGGCGTGCTTATTTTTGCGCCCCGCCATCAGACAAGCCCCGTAAGGTCATAGCCGTCCAGCCACTGCTTGGCGGCCTCGCAGACGCCGCGCAGGCAGCTCTCCTCAAAGGGGGTGGTCAGCCCGGCATGGTTCAGCAGCTCGGTAAAGGTGCGGCTGCCGCCCTGCTTTGTGTAGGCCATATAGTGCGCCCACGCATCGGCGCAGTCCTTCTGCAGCATTGCCCAGAATTGCAGGCTGACGGTCTGCGCCAGACAGTAGTCGATATAGTAGAAGGGGCTCTGGTAGATATGCATCTGGCGCTGCCAGTACTCACCCGCACCGTAGAACGGGATCTCGCCGTCCAGACGCATCCACGGCTGGTAGATAGCAGCCAGCTTTTTCCACTCAGCATGGCGCTCCTCCGGGGTCATGTCGGGCTTCTCATAGACAATGTGCTGGAAGTGGTCAACCATCGTGCCGTAGGGGATGAAGGTCAGCGCCCCGGCCAGATGGCTGTAGCGGAACTTGCGGGCATCCTGGCCGAAGAAGCCGTCCGCCCACGGCCAAGCGAAGAACTCCATCGACATCGAGTGGACCTCGCAGGCCTCCATGCTGGGCCATACATAGGAGTACGGGATGCGGTCGCGGTTCATATAGGCAGCAAAGGCATGGCCGGCCTCATGGGTCACGACCTCCACATCGTGCTGGGTGCCGTTGAAGTTGGCAAAGATGAAGGGCATCTCATAATCGCCCAGACCGGTGCAGTAGCCGCCGCCCGCCTTGCCGGGGGTGGACAGCACATCCATCAGCTCATTGTCCAGCATTTTATTGAAGAACTCGCCGGTCTCGGGGGAAAGCTCCTCATAGAATTTTTTGCCCTGCCGCAGGATCGCATCGGCATCGCCCGCCGGCTTGGGGTTGCCGCTGCGGAACATCAGGGCGTTGTCCGCCATGTTCATCGGGTACTGCTTGCCAAGGCGGCGGGCCTGCTCCCGGTAGATGCTGTCCGCCAGCGGCACCAGATACTTGACAACGGCTGCGCGGAACTTTTCAATATCTGCCTTGGTGTAGCAGTTGCGGCCCATGCGGTAGTAGCCTAAGGTCGTGTAGCCCTCGTACCCAAGCTTTCTGCCCATCGTATCGCGCAGGTGGACGAGCTTGTCATAAATGCCGTCAAACTCGGCCTGATGCTCCTTATACCATGCGCCCTCTGCCTTCCATGCAGCCAGACGGCGGGCATCATCGGGGTCGTTCTTGAACGGGGAAAGCTGGCTCAGCGTGTAGACGCCGCCCTCAAAGGGGATCTGGGCGCTGGCAATCAGCTTGCCGTAGTCGGTGCAGAGCTTGTTCTCCTGCGCCATCTCGTCAAGGATCGCGGGCGAAAAGGCCTTGTCGGCGATCTCGGCATTGACAAACATCAGGTCGCCGTACTCAGCGGCAAAATCCGCGCGGAACGGCGAATCGAGCATAGCGCGGCTCCATGCGTTCTGGCACTCCTGCAGCTGAGGCGTTGCCTCGTTCCAGAAATTCATTTCCTCATCGTAGAAAGTGTCGCGGGTGTCGATCGTGTTGCGCACACTCGCAAGCTGGGCCTGCGTGTCCACATGCTTGTTGAGCTTTTCCTCCTCGAGGAATACCGCGCGCGCCTCGGCGTAGCTTTCGGCGGCCTTGAGCCGCGCGCAGAGGTCAGCAAACTGCTGCTTTACCGCGTCCAGATCGGGGCGCTGATAGGGCATCTCGGAAAACTTCATGGCTGTATCTCCTTTACGGACATTTTGTGAGTATTATAACACACTCTGCTGCAAAATGCAAAAGTCTGTCCGCGCAGACAGACCACATTTCTTGGGCAATACCGCATAATTCCAAGTGCCGATACGGCGAGCGAGGTGCGGCAGCTGCTAAGCCAAAAGCGCAGATAATACTTTGTGTATTATCGAGCATTTTGGCAACGCAGATGCCGTGCCGCAGCCGCCGGAGCGGTGCTTGAGCCGTAAGGCGGGAATTGTGCGGTGTTGCCCTTGGATTTCTGTATAAAATTTATCGGTTTCCGTATTGCAAATTTGACGCATATTGAGTATAATAGGGCTAGTAATATCTTAACAAGGGGGAGTTTTGACATGCCGATCTCTGAGCCTACCGCTGTATTTTCCATCCGTGATGACCGTGATATGGAGATCAAGCAGGCGGTGCTGCAGGTGTACCGTGCGCTGGAGGAGAAGGGCTACAACCCCATCAATCAGCTTGTCGGCTACATTCTGTCGGAGGACCCGACCTACATCACGACCTACAAGAACGCCCGCGCCATCATCCGCCGCATCGACCGTGATGACCTGCTGCAGGCGCTTGTGCGTGATTTTGTGAAGCACTAAAAATCAGGATTTCAAAAAAGCTCCCGCGTATCCAACGATACGCGGGAGTTTTTTGTATGCAGCCTATAAAGCCTTCCCCCTTGGGGGGAAGGTGGCCCGCAGGGCCGGATGAGGGGCGAGTTTGCCGTGGTTTCCCGTTTATGGGTTATAATGGCAAACCTGCCCCTCATCAGTCAGCGGTCGGGGCCGCTGACAGCTTCCCCCTTGGGGGAAGCCTTCTTACTCTGCAAAAAACGCATTCTGCACGGCGTTGAGGACGGCGGCGCGGCCGGCGGTAAAGTTGACGCCGCCCTGCAGATAGCAGGTGTAGGGCGCGCGCAGCGGACCGTCACAGCTGATCTCGATCGTGCTGCCCTCGGTAAAGCTGCCGCTGGCCATGACGACCTTGTCGGTGTAGCCCGGCTCATCGGCAGGCTCGGGGCTGGCAAAGCTGTCCACCGGGCTGTTGTGCTGGATGCCCGCGCAGAAGCCGGTCAGCGCGGCAGCACTGCCCGAGTCAAAGCAGGTGACAATGTCATTGTGGTCGGCCGTGTAGCGCGGCACGGGGCTGACGCCCGCCAGCTCCAGCAGACACTGGGCGTAGATCGCCGTTTTCAGCGCCTCGCAGACAACGCCCGGGGCGTAGTAGAAGCCGAGGAAGGTATCCCGCAGGCTGTCCTGCGTGCAGCCCAGATCGCCGCCGATGCCGGGCGCGGTGAAGCGGTGGCTGCACTTTTCCACCAAATCGCGGCGGCCTGCAATGTAGCCGCCGGTCGGGGTGATGCCGCCGCCCGGATTTTTGATGAAGCTGCCCGCCATAATGTCTGCGCCGAAGGCGACCGGCTCCGCAGTCTGGGTGAACTCACCATAGCAGTTGTCCACAAAGATGACTGCTTTGGGGTTGGCCTTGCGGGCGATGTCGGCCACCTTTTGAATCGTTGCCAAGTCAAAGGCGTTGCGCTGGGTGTAGCCGCGGCTGCGCTGGATATGCACCACCGTGGCGGTCTTGGCCTTCTCGGCGATCAGATCATAGTCGGGGGTAAAGTCCGGCAGCAGCGGGCACTCGTCATACTTAACGCCGTACTCCCGCAGGGTGCCGCAGCCCTTGCCCGCCTCACCGATGCCGATCACGCCCTCCAGCGTGTCATAGGGGCGGCCGGTCGCAGCCAGCAGGGTGTCCCCCGTGCGCAGCAGGCCGAAAAGCGCGACCGTCAAGGTGTGGGTGCCGCTCATGAACTGCGGGCGCACCAGCGCTGCCTCCGCCCCCATGCAGCGGGCAAAGACCTCCTCCAGCTTATTGCGGCTGTCGTCCCAGACGCCGTAGCCGCTCGACCCCCAGAAGTGCCGTGCCTCAACGCCGCTGTCGGTAAAGGCGCGCAGCATCTTGAGCTGGTTGTAGTCGCGGATCTCCTCCACATGGGCAAACTGCTCACGGCAGAGGGAAAGGGCCTTGCGGTCAAGCGCCAGCACCTCGGGGCGCAGGTCGTAGAATTGTTCGATCATTGCATATTCCAATCTGTAGTATAATAGTTTATTTTGCCGTTTTGTACAAATCCAAGCTGCTCATAAAAGCCGCACAGCGTCTGTTCACAGGCAAAGCGCACCGTGCGCTCGGCGGCCAGCGTGTTTGCCATCTCAACGATCAGCCGCCGGGCCAGTCCCCTGCCCCGCCAGGCCGGGTCGGTCACGCCCGCCGCCATATAGCTTTCGGTGTTGCTCTGCTCATAGCAGCCGACTGTGCAGACGGGGCGGCCGTCCTGCAGCAGGGCATGGCACACCCCCACGCCGTGGGCCAGCGCCGTGCAGGCCGTGGAGTAGAACTCATCGGCCTCGGCGTCATTCTCGGCAAAGACCAGACGGCTGACCGGCAGCATAGAGGGCGCTGTGTCCCGCACCAGCTCCGCCGGGTATGCGGGCGGCAGCGGCAATGCACTGCCCTGCAGCAACTCCCACAGGGTCAGCGGTGCGGCGGGCTGCCAGCCTGCCAACGCAAGGGGCTGCTCTGTGCGCAGCCGGTCGGCGCAGAGAAACCGCAGAAAGCCGGCCAGCTCCTCGCGGGCGTCCTCCCCTGCACTGCCACCGGGCAGCGTGCCGCAGACCACGGCGCTGCCGCCGCGCAGCTCCAGCACCGCCGTGCCGGGCAGCAGATAGAAAACCCACCCGCTGGCCGGGTGCTGGCCGAACAGCCGCAGATGCGTGCCGAGGACGGCTTCAAAGTAGGGCTTGCCGGACAGGCGGCGGAGATATTCTGTTTTATGTTCCGCAGTGGAGACGGATTGAATCATGGAAGGGCCTCTCTTACCTCCCTGCGAGGGGGCCGGGTCAGGTTGTAGTCATCATTTCAGGCTGTTGACGATATTCTTATAATCCCGTCCTCTGACCTCAAAATTCGGGTACAAATCAAAGGATGCAGATGCGGGCGAAAGGCTGACCACATCCCCGGGTCGGGCGGCACCGCGCGCCAGCTCGACCGCGTGCTGCATGCTGTCCGCGTGCAGGATGGTCAGCGCGCTCTCGTCAAAGCCCGCACATCCGCGGACAGCCGCCTCGATGCGGGGGCCGGTGGCACCCATCAGCACCAGCGTCTTGACATGGGCCAGAATCTCGGGCGCGAGCGGCTCATAGGGGATCTTCTTGTCATAGCCGCCTGCAATCAGAATGATTTTCTGGTTGAAGCTGCGCAGACCGGCGATCGTGCGCGTCGGGCTGGACGCGATGGAATCGTTGTAGTAGGTCACGCCGTCCAGCGTGCGGACCGGCTCAATGCGATGCTCCACGCCGGTGAAGGTGGAGCCGACCTGACGCATGGCCTCGACCGGCACACGGCCCCAGACGGCAGCGATGGCGGCCAGCAGGTTCTCGACATTGTGCAGGCCGCGCAGCTTAACCTCGGTCCGGGGCAGGATCGGCGTCACGACACCGTTCTCCGCATAGCAAAGGGTGTCATCGCTCTCCCGCAGGAAGGCGCCCTTGTCTGTCTCATGCAGGCGGGTAAACCAGACCTGCTCGCCCTTGCAGTCCTTCTGCATACCGCGCGAGATTTCGTTTTCAAAGCCCAGCACGGCGCGGCAGGGCGGCACCTGCCACAGCAGAATGTTCCGCTTGGCGTCAATGTACTCCTGCATATCCTTATGGTGATCCAGATGGTTGGGGGTCACATTGGTGACAACCGCCACCTTGGGGCTGACGCGCATGCTGATCAGCTGGAAGCTCGACAGCTCGACAACGGCGACCGCCTCGGGGGTCACATCTGCCAGCTGGGGCAGCAGCGCAGCGCCGATGTTGCCGCCGAGAAACACCTTGCGGCCAGCAGCCTCAAACATCTTGGAGATCAGCGTTGTGGTCGTGGTCTTGCCGTCAGAGCCGGTCACGGCCACGATCTCGCAGGGGCAAAGCTCAAAGAAAAGCTCGACCTCGCTGGTGACCTTTGTGCCGGCCTGCAGGGCAGCCTGCAGCTCGGGCTTGTAATATTCGTAGCCCGGTGTGCGCATGATGATATCCTGCCCGGCAAAGCCGTCAGTATAATGCTCGCCCAGGCTCAGGCGGACATGCAGGCGGCGCAGCGTGTCTGCATACGCGCCGAAATCCTCAAGGGACTTTTTCTGATCGCAGAGCGTGACCTGCGCGCCCAGCTCCACAAACTGTTCGATGCAGCGCTTGTGGCTGACGCCCGCACCGATAAAGGCAACCTTTTTGCCCTTGATAAGATTCTGCAGCTGTTCGATCGGCAGCATAAATATCTCTCCCCTGCATTTTATTCTGCAGCAATACTGCGGCGCTCCGCCCGCCGGGCGGGGCTTGCATGGTAATGCTCTATGTTATTATATACAAAACGCCGTAGTTCTGCAACAAAATTCGGCCCGCCAAGGCGGACCGAATCGGAATTTATTTTGCGCTTACTGCTGGCCGCCCATGGGGATACCATGCTTGTCAAGCAGCGTGCGGATCTTGGTCATCGGGTCGATGATGGAGGAAACGCTCTTGTCATGGTTGATGGCGGCGATGAAGTAGGCGGTGTACTTGGAGACATCGACATCATAGTACCACTCGCGCTCCTGCAGCTCCGGCTTGCGGTAGGTCAGGTTCGTGCCCAGCACAGCCTTGATGATGCCGTCATTGTAGGCCTTGTCGAACTTGTCAAGGCCAGCAGTGAAGAGCGGGAAGGTGCAGCAGGTAAAGATGTTGCGGGCACCGCGCATCTTCAGCTCATAGCCGATGTCGAGCATCGACTCGCCGGAGGCAATGATGTCGTCAGCGATAAAGACATCCTTGCCCTCAACGCTCTCGCCCAGATACTCATGCGCCACGATGGGGTTGCGGCCGTTGACCACACGGCTGTAGTCGCGGCGCTTGTAGAACATGCCGAGGTTGCAGCCCAGCACGCTGGAGTAGTACATGTTGCGGTTCATGGCGCCCTCATCGGGAGAGACGATCATGAAGTTATCCTTGTGGAAGGAGACATCCGGCACATGATGCAGCAGGCACTTGAGCACCTGATAGGTGGGCATGACATTGTCGAAGCTCATGGTGGGCACGGCGTTCATGACGCGGGGGTCATGGGCATCAAAGGTGATGATGTTCTTGACGCCGACCGCGCGCAGCTGCTGCAGGGAGAAGGCGCAGTCCAGACTCTCGCGGCTGACACGGCGATGCTGGCGGCCGCCGTACAGGCTGGGCATGATCACGCTGATGCGGTGGGCACGGCCGGAGACAGCCTGAATGATGCGCATCAGGTTCTGGAAGTGGTCGTCCGGGGAGAGGTGGTTCTCATACCCGAAGAGCTTGTAGGTGACGCTGTAGTTGCCCGGATCGACGAAGATGTACAGGTCGTCACCGCGGGTGGACGCCTTGACAAGGCCTTTCGCATCGCCGGACTGGAAACGTGGGCAGTCGCAGGGAATGATGAAGGTATCGACCTCATCGTTGCCGACCTCACGCGCCCAGCGCACAAGGTGACTGTCTACGAGTTTGCAAAGCTCCTCTGCACCGGGGCAGGCAATCAGACCGAGATCGGCGATCGCATCCTCCTTGGCAAAGAAATCACGCGGGCCAAGATTCTGTTCAGCCATTACAGGTACTCCTTACTTCCATCTGGTATTACTTTTTTCATCAGGGCAGTGTGGCAGACCACAAGAACCCATTTATTCATATTGTAGCACAGCAGACGGATAAAATCAGCCCTGCAAGGCAAGAATTTCAACATTTTCGACATTTTCCGCGGTTTAGACATGCTTCGCGGTGTTACTTGCAAAAAATTCTGGCGGATTTTACAAAAAGTTTGCAAATGGAAATTTGAAGTTTTTCTTTAGGGGGAAAACTATGGGGCAATGCCTGTAGGAGCGAACATTGTTCGCCCGCGGAACTGTGCCGTAGCCACCGCACTGCACGGCAGCCTGAGGGCAGGCCGCCCTACATCCGATTTATTCGTTACATGTAGGGCGGGGTGCCCCCACCCCGCAGAGCCTTGCGACTGATATACCGTTCCCGCGGGCCGATGACGAGCATCGGCCCCTACAGGGTTTCTGCCTATACAATAAAAAACAGTGCCCGCCGAGGTTTTATCCCTCGGCGGGCGCTGATTATTTATCGGTATTTACTTTTCGTTCTCGTCCTGAACCTTGCGGGGGATCAGGCGGACCTCCTGCACGCGGCGGTTGGTCGCGCGGGTGACAGTACCGTCAAAGTCGCCCCAGATGAACTTATCCCCTACCTTGGGCAGACGGCTGAGCTTTTCCTGCACCAAACCGCCGATGGCCACGGCATCAATGTCGTCATCCTCCTTGATGCCCAGCTCCTCGGCCGTGTCATCCACGCTGGCGCTGCCGGAGATCAGCCAGCTGCCATCGGACTGCTGGCGCACATCCTCGACCACATCGTCATGCTCGTCCCAGATCTCGCCGACCAGTTCCTCCAGAATATCCTCCAGCGTGATGATGCCGGCCGTGCCGCCATATTCATCGACCACAACGGCCATATGATGCTTGCTCTCACGCAGGGTACGCAGCAGCGCGGAAATCTGGGTAACGCTGGTCGTGTACAGCGTCGGGCCGACAAGGTCCTCCAGCTTGACATTTTTGTCGTGCTTCTGCAGGGCTGCAAAGCAGTCCTTTTCATGTACCACGCCAATAATATTGTCGATGGTGTCATGGTAGACCGGCAGGCGGGAGTAGCCGCTCTCGGCGAAGCGCTCAATGACCTCGTCCATCGGGGTATCATCCTCGACAGCCACTACATCCACGCGGGGGGTAAGCACATCCTGCGCCTCCACATCGTCAAACTCGATGGCGCTGCGGATCAGCTCACTTTCACGGTTCGTCAGCTCGCCGTCCTTCTCGGCTTCGCTGACCATGGTCACCAGCTCACCTTCTGTGATGGTGTCCTTCTCTCCGGTGTCAAACCGCTTGGCAAGGAACTTTTTCCACGCGCCGAACAGGGCATTCAGCGGTGTAAAAATCGTGACCAGCGCGCTGAGCACGGGGGCAAAGCTCATGGCAAGGGTCTCGGGCATTTCCTTGGCCATGCTCTTGGGGGTGATCTCGCCAAAGGTCAGGACCAGCAGGGTCATGACGATCGTCGAGACGGTAGGGCCGTAAACGCCGCCGACAAGGCGGGTAAACAGCACGGTGGCAAGAGAGGACGCACCGATATTCACAATGTTGTTGCCGATCAGAATGGTGCTGAGCAGGCTGTCGTAGCGCTCGACCAGCGCGAGCGTGTGCGCCGCTCTGGCGTCACCGTCCTCCGCCTTGCTCCGCAGGCGGATCTCATTCAGCGAATTGTACGCTGTCTCTGCCGCCGAGAAAAACGCAGACAAACCGATCAGGATTATCAGTGCGACGATCATAAATATACTGCCATCGTCCATTGGGGAACTATCAACTCTTTCTTTATTAAATTTATGTGCAATAGCACATTTTAGACATTATAGCATAAATATGCGCGCGACGCAAAGGGTATGCTGTCAAATTTGTGTAAAACTGTGTTTTTATCTAATTTTGGAATTTCTTCGGTTCCTTCTTTGCAAAGAAGGAACAAAAGAAGCGTATGGTACGCACCCGCTTGTTCGTTGTTGCTTCGCCCGCAGGGCGCAAAGAGCCTCCCCACACGGTGGGGAGGTGGCCGAGCGCCAGCGATGGCCGGTGGGGCTTTGCCCGTTTCCCGCAGCACGCTCGCTTACGGGTAAGCTGCGGGCCGGGCATACCCGGCCCCTACGGGCGATGGCCCGGTGTCGAGTTGCTGCCGGGGCGGGCGGATATGGAATCCGCCCCTACAGTATACCATATCGTCACCAATAAAAAAACACCGCTTCCCCTCAACAGGCAAGCGGTGTCTTTGTATCAAGTTATCTGACTAATCAGACCAGCTCGATGATAGCCATCTCGGCAGCATCGCCGCGACGGGGTCCGATCTTGTAGATGCGGGTGTAGCCGCCGTTGCGGTCAGCGTACTTGGGGCCGATCTCATCGATGACCTTCTTGGCAATATCTTCCTTGGTGATGTAGGAGAAGACCTGACGCTTTGCGTGCAGATCGTCCTGCTTACCGAGGGTGACCATCTTCTCAGCCATGGAACGAACTTCCTTGGCGCGGGTGACGGTGGTCTCGATTTTGCCGTTCTCAAACAGGTAGGTCACCATAGCGCGCAGCATAGCGTTGCGGCTGTCGGTGGCACGACCGAGTTTACGGGTACCGGGCATTTCGATTCACTCCTTATCAATAGAATCCGCGTGTCGCGGGGGGTTAGTTTTCGTCTTCCTTGGTCAGAGAGAAACCAAGGCTGTCCAGCTTTGCCATGACCTCTTCCAGAGACTTGCGGCCCAGATTGCGGACCTTCATCATCTCATCCTCGCTCTTACCGATGAGGTCACCTACCGTGTTGATGCCGGCACGCTTGAGGCAGTTGAAGGAGCGGACGCTCAGGTCCAGCTCTTCAATCGTCATCTCGAGTGCCTTCTCACGGCCCTGATCTTCGTTATCCACCATGATCTCGGTCTCGCCGGTCTCATCGCAGAGGTTCACGAACAGGTTCAGGTGCTCCGTCAGTACGCGGGCTGCCAGACTCAGGGCCTCCTGCGCATTGCAGGTGCCGTCAGTCCAGACTTCCATAATCAGCTTATCGAAGTCGGTGATCTGGCCTACACGGGTACGATCGACCGTGTAGTTGACCTTGAGGACGGGGGTATAGATGCTGTCCACGGGCAGGGTGCTGATGTCGCTCTTCTCGATCAGGGCCTGCTTGTTGCGCTCAGCGGGAACATAGCCGCGGCCCTTGTCAAAGGTCAGCTCCATGACCAGCTTGGCACCCTCACCCAAGGTGGCGATGTGCCACTCGGGGTTCAGGATCTCCAGATCATCGCCGCCCTTGATGGTGCCGGCAGTGACCTCGCAGGGGCCAACGGCCTCGACGCGGACGGTCTTGGGGGCTTCGCCGTAGATCTTGGCAGCGACACCCTTGAGGTTCAGGACGATCTCGGTGACATCCTCACGCACGCCCTCGATGGTAGTGAACTCGTGCACCACGCCGTCAATCTTGACGCTGGTGACAGCCACACCGGGCAGAGAGGACAGAAGCACACGACGCAAGCTGTTGCCCAAAGTCGTGCCAAAGCCGCGCTCAAGGGGCTCGACAACGAACTTACCGTAACGGCCATCCGGGGAAAGGGCAGCCGTTTCGATCTTGGGGCGTTCGATCTCCATCATAAAAACCCTCCTTGTTAAGCCAGCGCCCGAGAGCGCTGGTTCGGTTGGAAAAATCGTAGAAAACAGTTAAGAGGATTACTTGGAGTACAACTCGACGATGAGGTGCTCAGCGATGGGCACATCAATGTCCTCACGAACGGGCAGCTTGGTGACGGTGCCCTTCAGGGCGTTCTTGTCGCGCTCCAGCCAAGAAGGCAGCAGAACGACAGGAGCTTCCTCGCCCAGCAGCTTGCTGAACTTGACGGAAGAACGGCTGGACTCGATGACTTCGATCACATCGCCCGGCTTAACCTGATAAGAGGGGATGTTGACACGCTTGCCATTGACAGTGAAGTGATTGTGGGAAACCAGCTGGCGGGCGTCGCGGCGGGTCTTGGCAAAGCCCAGACGGTAGACGACGTTGTCGAGACGGCGCTCGACCAGAACCAGCAGGTTCACGCCGGTCTGACCCGGCATACGGGTGGCCTTCTCGTAGTAGGTATGGAACTGGTTCTCCAGGATACCGTAGACGAACTTGACCTTCTGCTTCTCGTTGAGCTGGGTGGCGTACTCGCTCTTCTTCTTTCTCATCTGGCCGCCGGGGTTACGATTGGTGGTCTTCTTGCCATAACCCATAACAGCAGGAGAAATGCCGAGAGCACGGCAGCGCTTAGCGATAGGTTGGGTATTCTTAGCCATATCTCATGTTCTCCTTTCAATCAAACGCGGCGGCGTTTGGGCGGGCGGCAGCCATTGTGCGGGATGGGGGTCACATCACGGATCATGGTGACCTCCAGGCCGGTTGCCTGCAGGGCGCGGATAGCGCTCTCACGGCCGGAACCGGGGCCCTTAACGTAGACCTCAACGGTCTTCATGCCATGCTCGATGGCGGCCTTGGCAGCGACCTCAGCAGCGCTCTGCGCAGCGTAAGGAGTGCTCTTGCGGGAGCCACGGAAGTTCAGCGCACCAGTGCTGCACCAGGAAACGGTGTTGCCCTGGGTATCGGTGATGGTCACGATGGTGTTGTTAAAGGTGCTCTGGATGTGAGCAGCACCGGCGCTGATATTCTTGCGCTCCTTTTTCTTAGTGCGGGTTTTTGCCGCAGATGCTTTGTTAGCAGCCATGTCTCAGTTCCTCCTTACTTCTTTTTGTTAGCGACAGTGCGCTTGGGACCTTTGCAGGTACGCGCATTGGTCTTAGTGCGCTGGCCGCGGCAGGGAAGACCCTTGCGATGGCGCACACCACGGTAGCACTGGATCTCGGTCAGACGCTTGATGTCAAGCGCGACATTACGGCGCAGGTCGCCCTCTACCATGATGTTGTTTTTGTCGATATAGTCGCGGATCTTGGCCTCTTCATCAGCGGTCAGATCCTTGACGCGGGTATCAGGGTTAATTCCGGTACCGGCGAGAATCTCGTCGGCAGTGGACTGGCCGATGCCGTAAACATAAGTCAGACCAACCTCGATCCGCTTCTCGCGAGGCAGATCAACACCAGCAATACGTGCCATAAAGCACCTCCATTAGTAACATCCCATGTCCTGGTCGGGGCCTGCGCCGGGAATCTACGCACTTGGCCCCCAAGCGTTTTGGGTACGGTTTCCGCGGAATGCTCCGCGGACCTTTAGCCCTGACGCTGCTTATGCTTCGGATTGGCGCAGATGATCATTACGCGGCCTTTGCGCTTAATGACCTTGCACTTCTCGCAAATGGGTTTCACGGAAGGTTTTACCTTCATGATGTTAACCTCCTTTATAACACAAGGCGCTTCTTATTTGGAACGCCAGGTGATCCGGGCTTTGGTCAGGTCGTAGGGGGACATTTCCATCGTGACCTTGTCGCCGGGCAGGATGCGGATGAAGTTGGTCCGCAGCTTGCCGGAAATGTGAGCCATAACCACATGGCCGTTGGGCTTACCCTCTTTGTTGAGGAGTTCAACCTTGAACACAGTGTTGGGCATGGCCTCCCGAACGATACCTTCTACTTCGATGACATCTTCTTTAGACAAGCTGATTGCCTCCTTGAAGGGTTCCGTCAGTTCCGCGCCGCGTCATACGCGCGGATCGCATCCCTGAGTTGTTGATCGCTTTTCAGAAGCTCGTTCTCAAGAACGGTGGTCGTAGGTGCAACATGCTGCATCTTTTTGCGTTTGGGGTTGTCCAGCTTGCGCAGGTCCCCGTCAGCAACCAGAAGCATCGGTCCATCCACAGCCAGAACAGCCAGTGTGCGGGTCTTATCCCGACCGGCCTTGGAGCGGACCAGCTGGCCTCTTACAAAGTCCATCCGGGTTCCTCCCAGCCGTAGGTCAGGACCTCGGCACCGGCCGTAGTGATCGCCATGGTATGCTCAAAGTGAGCTGCCAGGCCGCCGTCACACGTTTTGACCGTCCAGCCGTCCTTCAGTGTCTTTACCGCGTACTTGTACTGGCACACCATCGGCTCGACTGCGATGCACATGCCCGGCACCAGACGCGGACCGCGCCCGGCGTTGCCGAAGTTCGGAACCTCAGGGTCCTCATGCAGCTCCTTGCCGACACCGTGGCCGACAAAGCTGCGGACGACCGAGAAGCCGTTCTCCTCGACATAGGACTGTACTGCGTGGCCGATATCCCCTACCCGGTTGCCGCCGCGCGCCATCTCGATGCCGCGATGCAGGCTCTCCTTCGTAACATCCAGCAGCCGCTGGGCCTCAAGGTCGAGCTTGCAGCACCCGTAGGTGCAGGCATTGTCGCCGTTGAAGCCGTCGATCTTGCAGCCGGTGTCGATCGAAACGATGTCGCCGGGGCGGATCTGCTGCTGCCTTGTGGGGATACCGTGAATGACCGTGTCATTCACGCTGATGCACGCCGTGGCCGGAAAGCCGTACAGGTGCAGGAAGTTGGGCCTTGCACCGTGGCGCACGATAAAGTCATAGATGATTTTGTCGATCTCAGCGGTAGTGATACCGGGTTCGATCGCTTCGCCGCCGGCCTTCAGGGCTGCTGCGCTGATTGCGCAGGCCTTGCGCATCTTCTGCAGCTCGGCAGCATTTTTGATTTGGATCATGGATGATTAAGCCTCCAAAAGCTTGAGAAGGAACGCCGTGGTGGCCTCAATGGAACCCTGATCGGGCACCTCCACCAGCTTACCGCGCTCACGGTAGAATGCTACCAGCGGCTCGGTCTGCTCATGGTAAGCCTTTAAGCGGTCCAGTACGGTAGCGGGCTCGTCATCCTTGCGGATGGCCAGCTCACCGCCGCAGCGGTCACAAACGCCCTCTTTGGCGCTGGGTTTGTTTACGATGTGATAGCTGGCACCGCATTTTGCGCAAACGCGGCGGCCGGACATGCGGCGGGTGATCGCCTCATCCTCAACGATGAGGTTCACGACCTTGTCGATCTCCACGCCCATCTGCTCCAGAGCTTCGCCCTGAGCGATCGTGCGGGGCATACCGTCAAGGATAAAGCCCTTTGCGCAGTCAGGCTCAGCCAGGCGCTCCTTCACGATGCCGACGATGACATCATCGGGCACCAGAGCACCGGCGTCCATAAAACTTTTTGCCTTTTTGCCCATCGGCGTGCCTTCCTTAACGGCTGCACGCAGAATGTTGCCGGTGGAAATGGTCGGGATGCCCAGCTTATCGCAGAGGATCTCTGCCTGAGTTCCCTTGCCGGCGCCGGGGGCGCCCAAAAGGATCAGTTTCATCGCACATTCCCTTTCTCTTATTCCAAGAACCCTTTGTGGTAACGGGCGGTCATATAGCCTTCCAGAGAACGACCCGTCTCAAGCGCCACGCCTACGACGATCAGCAGCGTAGTACCACCCAGCTGGATGGAGGTGCCGGTGATGTTGCCGAGGATGATGGGGAAGCCAGCCACGATAGCCAAGAAGATCGCGCCGATCAGAGTGATCTTGGACAGGGTCTTCGTGATGAAATCGCTGGTGGGCTTGCCCGGACGGATGCCGGGGATGGTGCCGTTGTTTTTACGGAGCTGGTTGGCAATGTCCACGGGGTTATACTGGATCGCAACGTAGAAGTAGTTGAACGCAACGATCAGCAGCACATAAACGATGAGGTAAAGCGCGCTGTTGTAGTTGAATACGCTGAAGAAAGCGTACAGCGCCGGATGCGAAGCTGCATCCAGATTGATGAACCGGAAAATCAGTCCCGGCAGGCTGCACAGCGTCGAAGCAAAGATGATGGGCATAACGCCGGTCATATTCACCTTGATGGGGATGTAGCTTGCCTGACCGCCGTACATCTTGCGGCCGACCACGCGCTTGGCGTACTGGACGGGGATGCGGCGCTCCGCGTTCGTCAGGACGACGACGAAGACCACAGCGACCAGAGCCAGAACGACCAGCAGGGGCAGCATGATGTAGAAGAACGGCTCACCGTTCTGGGCGCGGGCCAGAATGTTGGTCGTAGCAGTGTAGATGCTGGACCAGCGGGCCACGATGCCTGCGAAGATCATCAGCGAGATACCGTTGCCGATACCCTTGGTGTCGATCTGGTTGCCCATCCAAGTGCAGAGCTGAGAGCCTGCCGTGAAGGACAGAACGATGACGACCGCGCTGAAGATGCCCGCAAAGCCCTCCGTGTAGGACAGAGCGCCCATATTGCGGATGATGAAGTAGTAGCCGATGGACAGCATCAAACCGATGCCCGCGCCAACATAGTTGGTGATGCGGCGCATCTTGCGCTGCCCCTCCTCACCTTCCTTGGTGAGGTTTTCCAGATACGGAATGGCTACTGCCAGCAGCTGCATAATGATGGAGGCGTTGATGGCGGGCTGCACACCCAGTGCGAACAGAGTACATTCGCTCAGCGCGCCGCCGCTCATCATGTTCAGGTACTCCAGCATATCGCCGGTGCCGCCGGCAAACATGGTGGTCAGTGCGCCTGCGCTGATATACGGCACAGGGATCGCACAACCGAGACGGAACAGAACGAGGATCAGAAGGGTGAACAGAAGACGCTTGCGCAGGTCTTCAATCTTCCATGCTTTACGGAAGGTTTCAAACACCTTACATCACCTCAGCCTTCCCGCCCGCTTTCTCGATTTTTTCCTTGGCGGAGGCTGTGTAGGCAGCGACCTTGACATTGATTGCCTTGGTCAGCTCACCGTTGCCCAGCACCTTGACGCCGTCCAGCGTCTTGGAGATGATGCCGGCCTTCAGCAGAGCCTCGGTATCAACGGTGGAACCGGCCTCAAACTTCTCGAGGTCAGACACCTTGATGGTAACATACTTGGTTGCGAAAATGTTGTTGAAACCGCGCTTCGGCAGACGGCGCTGCAGGGGCATCTGGCCGCCTTCGAAGCCGGCCTTCTTGACGCCGCTGCGAGCCTTCTGTCCCTTATGGCCGAAGCCAGCGGTCTTGCCGTTGCCGGAACCAGCACCGCGGCCCTTGCGGGTCACGGCCTTGCGGGCACCAGCGGAAGCTTTCAGTTCGTGAAGTTTCATGCTTGCACCTCCTTGCATTACGCCTTGGTCACAACGACCAGGTGGGCGATCTTGGCGATCTTGCCCTGAGTAGCCGCGTTGTCGGGCTGCTCGGTGACCTCACCGGGGCGGTTCAGGCCCAGGGAGTGCGCAACGGCGATCTGCTCTTTGCCGCGGCCGATCAGGCTCTTGGCGAGACGAATGGTAACTTTCTCCATTGTAGTACCCTCCTTAGCCCAGGATCTCGGCAACGGTCTTGCCGCGCTTAGCAGCGACGCTCTCGGCGTCGGTCAGGCCGCACAGGCCTGCGAAGGTAGCAGCAGTGACGTTGATGGGGTTGTTGGAACGCAGGCTCTTGGCGCGGATGTCCTTGATGCCGGCGCACTCGAGCACGGCACGGACAGGACCGCCGGCCAGAACGCCGGTACCGGGGGCAGCGGGACGCATCAGGACGCGGCCTGCGCCGAACTCGCCGACGATCTCGTGAGGAATGGTGGTGCCCTTCAGGCAGACCTTGCGCATGTTCTTCTTGGCAGCGCCCTCACCCTTGCGGATGGCCTCGGGAACCTCGCCGGACTTGCCGACGCCGTAGCCGATGTTGCCCTTGCCGTCGCCGACGACGATCAGGGCAGCGAACTTCATAACGCGGCCGCCCTTGACGGTCTTGGAAACGCGGTTGATGGAGACGACCTTGGTGATCATGCCGTCATCTTCTTGTCTTCTCTGCATGGCCATTGTATCTTCTCCCTCCTTACAGCTTCAGACCGGCCTCGCGGGCGCCCTCAGCGAGAGCCTGCACACGACCGTGGTAAACGAAACCGCCGCGGTCGTAGACCACTTCGGTAATGCCCTTCTCAAGGCACTTCTTGGCGATGTTCTCGCCAACCTTCTTGGCAGCATCAATGTTGCCGCCGTAAGCGTTGAAATCTTTGTCCATGCTGGAAGCGCTGGCCAGGGTCACGCCCTGCTCATCATCGATGACCTGAGCGTAGATGTGCTTGGCAGAGCGGAAAACATCCAGACGGGGACGAGCAGCAGTGCCGCTGATCTTGCCGCGCACACGACGGTGGCGGCGCAGACGAGCAACGTTCTTATCAGCCTTGTTGACCATAATGTTTCTCCTCTCTTATTATTTACCCTTGCCGGCTTTGCCTTCCTTGCGGATGACATACTCGCCAACATAGCGGATGCCCTTGCCCTTATACGGCTCGGGCGGGCGGACACCGCGGACCTCGGCAGCGAACTGGCCGACCTCCTGCTTGTCGATACCGACGATGCTGAAATGCAGAGCATCCTTCAGCTCGATCTTGATGGTATCGGTGTCCTCGAACTCAACGGGATGAGAGAAGCCCAGAGTCAGGGTCAGCTTGTTGCCCTGCTTGGCGGCACGATAGCCGACGCCCTGAATCTCGAGATCCTTGCGGAAGCCCTCGGTAACACCGACGACCATGTTGTGGATCAGGGTGCGGGTCAGGCCATGGAGGCTGCGTGCCTCCTTCTCGTCATTGGGGCGGGTAACCAAAATCTCATTGCCCTCGACAGCAACATTCATCAGAGGGTGAAATTTGGAATGCAGGGTACCCTTGGGGCCCTTAACGGTGATGGTATGCTCGGCCGCATCGACCTTCACTTCCACACCGGCGGGAATGACGATGGGTTTTCTTCCAATTCTCGACATTGTCTATACCCCTTTCTTACCACACAAAGGCGAGAACTTCACCACCGACATGAGCAGCGCGGGCTGCCTTGTCGGTCATGACGCCTTTAGAGGTGGAGATGATTGCGGTGCCCAGGCCCTTCATGACCTTGGGCATATCCTCGCAGTTGGTGTAAATGCGCAGGCCCGGCTTAGAAACGCGCTTCAGGCCGGCGATGACCGGAGTACCGTTCTCCTGGTACTTCAGGGTCAGGGTGATGGTCCCCTGCTTGTTGTCCTCGGTCACTTTCATACCCTTGATGTAGCCCTCATCAACCAGAATCTGGCAGATAGCCTTCTTCAGGTTAGATGCAGGGATATCCACGGAAGGGTGTTTGGCAGTGCTAGCATTGCGGATGCGGGTCAGCAGGTCCGCGATAGGATCGGTGATTTGCATGCCACTAACCTCCTTAGGTTGTGTTTAAGAGTGTTGTTATTCGTTCAGACAGAAGCAATCAAGGGCTTACCAAGAAGCCTTCTTGACGCCGGGGATCTCGCCCTTGTAAGCCAGCTCACGGAAGCAGATACGGCAGACACCGTACTTGCGCAGGTAAGCGTGGGGACGACCGCAGATCTTGCAGCGGTTGTAAGCGCGGGTCGAGAACTTGGCGGGACGCTGCTGCTTGAGCTTCATAGAAGTTTTTGCCATTAGAGTTCCCTCCCTTAGTTAGCGAACGGAGCGCCCAGAGCCTTCAGCAGCTCCTTGGCCTCCTCGTCGGTCTTGGCGGTGGTGACAAAGCAGATGTCCATGCCGCGGATCGCATCGACCTTGTCGAAGTCGATCTCGGGGAAGATGATCTGCTCCTTCAGGCCGAAGGCGTAGTTGCCGCGGCCGTCGAAGGAGTTGCCGTTGATACCGCGGAAGTCGCGGACACGGGGCAGCGCCACATTGAAGAGGCGGTCGACGAACTCGTACATACGCTCACCGCGCAGGGTGACCTTTGCGCCGATGGGCATGCCCTCGCGCAGCTTGAAGTTTGCAACGCTCTTGCGGGCCTTGCAGACGATAGCCTTCTGGCCGGTGATCAGGCCCAGATCTGCAACGATGGCGTCGATGACCTTGGCGTTCTCCTTAGCCTCACCAGCTGCAACGTTGATGATGACCTTATCCAGCTTGGGGATCTGCATAACGCTCTTGTAGCCGAACTTCTTGTTCAGGGCCGGAGCGATCTCGTTGACATACTGTTCTTTCAAACGTGCCATTGTGTACTCCTCCCTTACAGTTCAGCGCCGCACTTGCGGCAAACGCGGACGGTCTTGCCGTCCTTGACAGAATGGCCCACGCGGGTGGCCTTGCCACACTTGGGGCAGACGGGCATGACCTTGCAGGCGTAGATAGCGCCCTCGGCCTTAACGATGCCGCCCTGCTCGCCCTGACGGCGGGGCTTGACGTGCTTCGTGACCATGTTCAGGCCCTCGACAATGACCTTGCCCTCTTTGGGGGAGGTCTGCAGAACCTTGCCGGTCTTGCCCTTGTCCTTGCCGGAGATGACCATTACGTTGTCGCCGGTTTTAACATGAAGATTGTTCATTTAATTAAAACCTCCTTACAGCGATTCCGGAGCCAGGCTCAGGATCTTGGTGAAGCCGGCATCGCGCAGCTCGCGAGCGACAGGTCCAAAGATACGAGTGCCCTTGGGGCTCTTGTCAGCCATGACGATGACGGCGGCGTTCTCATCAAAGCGGATGTAGGAGCCGTCGTCACGGCGCAGGCCGTGCTTGCTACGGACGATGACGGCCTTGACCACGTCGCCCTTCTTCACAGTGCCACCGGGAGCAGCCTTCTTGACGCTGCAAACCACGATGTCACCGATGTTTGCGTATCTCTTGCGGGTACCGCCCAGTACACGGAAGCACATTAACTCCTTAGCACCGGTATTGTCGGCCACTTTGAGATAAGTTTGCATCTGAACCATCTTTCAGGTCCTCCTTTCAAAGTACCAGGCTGATTATTTTGCCTTCTCGATGATCTTGACCAGACGCCAGTTGACGTCCTTGGAGATCTTGCGGGTCTCCATGATCTCAACGCGGTCGCCGATGCCGGCTTCGTTGTTCTCATCATGGGCCTTGAACTTCTTGGTACGCTTCAAGATCTTCTTGTACAGAGGGTGCTGGACGCTGTCCTTAACAGCGACAACGATGGTCTTGTCCATCTTGTCGGAGACAACGACGCCCACACGGGTCTTTCTCAGATTACGTTCCATGCTTTACCCTCCCTCTTAAGCGTTCTTGGCATTCTTCTCAGCCAGAACGGTCATCACGCGGGCGATGTCCTTCTTAACGGCCTCGATGCGAATGGGGTTGTCCAACTGGTTGATGGCGTGCTGAAAGCGCAGGTTGAAGAGTTCGGCCTTCAGGTCCTTGAGCTGCTTGTTCAGCTCGACATCGGTCATTTCGCGCAGTTCAGTGGCTTTCATTCAGCGTCACCCTCCTTTACAGTGTCAAGCTCCTCGCGCTTGACGAATTTGCAGCGAATCGGCAGCTTGTGGCTGGCCAGACGCAGAGCCTCGCGGGCGGTCTCCTCGTTGACATCAGCCAGCTCGAAGAGCACGCGGCCCGGCTTAACGACGGCCACCCAGTACTCCGGGCTGCCCTTACCGGAACCCATTCGGGTGCCGGCGGGCTTTTCGGTAACGGGCTTATCGGGGAAGATCTTGATCCAGACCTTGCCGCCACGCTTGATATAACGGGTCATGGCAACACGGGCTGCCTCGATCTGGTTGGAGGTGATCCAAGCCGGCTCGAGAGCGACCAGGCCGTAATCGCCCTGGTTGACCTTGTTGCCGCGCATGGCCTTACCGGTCATGCGGCCGCGCTGAACGCGGCGGTACTTAACACGCTTCGGCAGTAACATTACTGTTTGCCTCCTTCCTTCTTGGCGGGGGCTTTGGCGCCCTTCAGGATCTCGCCTTTGTAGATCCAAACCTTGACGCCGACCTTACCATAGGTGGTGTTGGCCTCGGCGAAGCCGTAGTCGATGTCAGCGCGCAGAGTCTGCAGGGGGATGGTACCCTCGTGGTAGCTCTCAACGCGGGCGATGTCAGCGCCAGCCAGACGGCCGGAGCAGGTGACCTTGATACCCTTTGCGGGGGTAGCGCTGCGGTCACGGGGCTGCATGGCGTTGCGGATGGCCTGCTTCATGGCACGGCGGAACGCGATGCGGCGCTCGAGCTGGGAAGCGACATCCTCAGCAACCAGCTGAGCATTGGTGGTGGTGCCTTTGACCTCGATGATGTTGAGGTTGACAGCCTTGCCGGTGAGCTTGGCAAGCTGCTTCTCGATCTTGGCGCTCTCAGCACCGCCCTTGCCGATCACGATGCCCGGCTTTGCGCAGAAGACATTGACCTTCACGCGGGGGGCACCGGTCTGGGAATCAACGGTACGCTCGATCTCGATCTTGGGAACGCCGGCAGCGTACAGCTGCTGCTTCAGGGTCTTACGGATCTTGTGATCCTCGACCAGGGTGTCGCCGAATGCCTGCTTAGAGGTAAACCAGCGGCTGTCCCAATCTTTGATAACGCCCACGCGCATGCCGTGGGGATTGACTTTCTGGCCCATTTGTTTACCTCCTTACTCTTTCTCTTTCAGCACAACAGTCATGTGGCTGGTGCGCTTCAGGATGCGGTATGCACGGCCCTGTGCGCGAGGCATGATGCGCTTGAGCGTGGGGCCGGGGCAGACGTAGCATTCTGCGACGTAGAGATTGTTGCGGTCCATGTTGAAGTTGTTTTCCGCATTAGCGGCAGCAGAATTCACCAGCTTGAGAAGGGGCTCGCAGGCGGCCTTCGGGGTGTACTGCAGGATAGCCAGCGCTTCGTCCAGGGGTTTGTTACGGATGAGGTCCATCACGATCGAAACCTTGCGGGGACTAATGCGGGCGTAACGGAGAATTGCCCGTGCTTCCATTCGATGTTCCTCCTCTCTTACTTGCCAGCGGTCTTAGCGCCGACGTGGCCGGTGAACTTGCGGGTAGGCGCAAACTCGCCCAGCTTGTGGCCAACCATGTCCTCGGTAACGTAGACAGGCACATGCTTGCGGCCGTCATGGACGGCGAAGGTGTGACCGACGAACTCGGGGAAGATGGTGGAGGAACGGCTCCAGGTCTTAACGACGCTCTTTTTGCCAGCCTCGTTCATAGCCTCGACCTTTTTGTACAGGGAAGGCAGAACGTAAGGGCCCTTCTTAGTGCTTCTAGACATTGTTCAGTAACCTCCCTTAGCCGTTGGCGCGCTTGACAATGAACTTGTCGCTGCGGGCCTTGTGTTTGCGGGTCTTCAGGCCCAGAGCGGGCTTGCCCCACGGAGTACGCGGGCTGGAATGACCAACCGGTGCGCGGCCCTCGCCACCACCGTGCGGGTGATCGCAGGGGTTCATGACGGTACCACGGCTGCCGGGACGGACGCCCATGTGGCGCTTGCGGCCAGCCTTGCCCAGGTTGACGTTCTCGTGGTCGATGTTGGAAACCTGACCGATGACTG